>OBWJ01000008.1_pt1 | contig 263445 bp, 203 predicted proteins | sample 1495181 | NCBI WGS metagenome assembly OBWJ01 (sample SAMEA2580041, study PRJEB22360) | human gut metagenome
ACGTTTTGTCATATTTCTTTGATTTTAAAGGTGGATGAAATATGACAAGCTAAAGACGGTTAAGACAAAGAGAGAAAATTGATGAGGCGGATTGGGCAAAAGAGAGGAATGAGATGGGCCGGGAAAACGGGCACGGAAAAACGGCATGTAAGCCTTTTTCGAAATCTTTAATAGTTCGTACTATAGCACGAGAAAAGGTAAAAAAGAAGAGGTAAAAGGCCGTATGGCTTTTGCATCTCTACCCTTTTACCTCTTTACTTCCTTGCTTTATAATCTTTATTTCTTAGCTTGCTCTTTATAATACTTCAAGCCCGTCTGCACGTTTTCGATGAGTGCTTTCGACGAGTAGGTGGCTCCGCTCACGCCGTCTACTTTCATATTGCCGGCCTTGCTCACGCTCTTGCCGCTGAACTCGGCAAGCACGGCCTTGGCGCGGTTGAAGAATTTCGGAGTCTCTTTGTTGTCAAGAGCTTCCACTTTCACCACCTTGTTGTCCTTGATGAATATCTTCACGGGAGTTTGTCCCTTAAATCCGCGAATGTTCTTGCCTATAAGCGTGGTGTTGACCACGGTGGTGTCGCCACTTTGAGAGATGCTGCTGTCGCTTGCACTCATGAAAACCACGGCTGCGGCCACCATGCTTGCAGCGGCCAAATACTTGATACCTTTCATTTGGTTATATCTGTTAAAATTGAAAATCACTTGTCAAATCAAGATGCAAATGTAGACAAAATAGGGGAAACATCCTGCGACGCTTCCCCTATTTTAATTCTTTTTTGTATTTTTTACAGCCTTTGCAAGGCCTTCCATAAACGCTTATACGAGTGTGGCGACCACCTCTTCGCGCGTGCCGGGCAACAGGTCGATGACCGGAATTTCCGGCATGGTGTAGCACCCCGGTTGCAAGCGCATCGAGGCGCGGGCCACATTGACCAGCACTTGGGCCGTGAGGGCGGGATTGTTGATGCTCATATTGAACTCGAAACGCTGGTTCTGCGTCTTTCCGCTCACACCCTTGCGCACGAGATGCACCCCATGGCCCATGTCGCGCACGTCATCGACCGATGCCACGGCAAACACATGAGTCTCGTCGTGGGCAAAGTAGGGGTCGGCCTTGATGGCAGCTGTCACGTCTTCGAGTTTGGCGCCGTCTTCCAACTCCACATAGACCATGCGGCGATGGATGCCCTCACCCAACGGGATAGTGACCGAGAGGGCGTTTTTCACCCCCTCCTTGCTGCGCACGCACACGCTGTGTCCCATCGACATACCGGGACCGAAGTTGGTGTAGCTGAGTCCCTTGGGTGCCAGACTCTCCATGAGCACACGCACCACGGAGTCGGACCCCGGATCCCATCCGGCCGAAATGACGCTCACGGTGTGGGTCTTCCGGTTGTTTTCCATCTGCTTGGCCCGATAGTCGAGGATGCCGGTATGGATGTCATAGCTGTCAACGGTGTTGATGCCGAGGGCCGTTATCTTCTCTGCATATTCGGGACAACTGCGCGTGGGGGCGGCAAGAATGGCCACATCCACATCTTTCAGCCGGGCAATGTCGTCTACCACTTCATACGCGGCGAGCCGGGCGGGCTTGTCCTGTGCGCCCCGGCGGCGCACGATGCCTGCAATTTCAAAATCGGGGGCGGCTTCAAGAGCCTCGACCGTGTACTGTCCGATGTTGCCGTAACCGACTACGGCTGCTCTAATTTTCTTCATAAGCTTATCTTGTATAGTTCCAATCGTAACAATCTGTTGGCCGCAAATGTACGGTTTTTCCACGAAAAACATGGCTATTTAATACTTTTTATCACACTTTGGTAGCAAAAAGAAGGAGGGGGAGATTTAGATGTTGAGGGAGGACTCCCTTTCACTCCTTAACTCCTCGCCGATACAATATCCCACCCAAAGTCGCGTTATAATAAGGTATAAATACAAACGACAGAAAACGAATGATTGAATATATCAAAGGCGAACTGACCGAGTTGACGCCTGCCTTGGCTGTGATTGAGGCGGCAGGAGTGGGCTATGCGCTCAACATCTCGCTCAACACCTATACCGCCATACAAGGGAAGAAAGAGACAAAACTCTATGTGCACGAGGCCCTCACCACCGGCGGGCGCGACGATGCGTTCACACTCTATGGTTTTTTCTCCAAGCAGGAACGCTCACTCTACCGTCTGCTCATCACCGTGTCGGGCGTGGGTGCCAACACGGCACGCATGATACTCTCGGCCATGAGTGCCAAGGAACTATGTGGAGTCATCTCCACAGGCAACGACAAGATGCTCAAAAGTGTGAAAGGCATAGGACTGAAAACGGCCCAGCGCATCATCGTTGACCTGAAAGATAAAATTATTTCGCTCGGTATAGCTGACGAACTGCCGGCAAGCGGAGGACTGCCTTCCATGCCGGTGGACAATGCCACACGCGACGAGGCGGTGAGTGCGCTCACCATGCTGGGCTTTTCTCCTGCCCCATCACAGAAAGTGGTGGTGGCCATCTTACAGGAACAGCCCGACATGGCTGTGGAAATGGTGGTGAAAGAGGCTTTGAAGAGAATCAAATAGCGACAAAGAGCTGCTTTCGGAATAGGCAAGATGAAGATAAAAGACTCGCTGCATACGCTCTTGATGGGATTGCTGCTGGCTTCGGCCGCCGGCTATACGCTTGCCGTGCCTTATCTTCAGGACAACAGAGGCAGGCGCGGGCTGTCGCTCGGCAATGCGCAGCGCAGACTGTCGCCGCCCGCATCTGCCCGGCAGACACCCGACGACCGGAAACCATCGCCAGCCGTGCAGCCCATCCTTGTAGACGAAGACACCATCCCCGACTCGCTGCTCAACACGCGCTGGAAAATACAGCGCACCACTCCCGTCACCTTCGGCGACTTGCATCGGAATGCCCTTGACCTGCAACGGCCCGACAACATGAAGCAGACGGTGGAATACAACGACACCACCAACCGCTACATCATTGGTAACAAGATAGGCGACACGTGGGTGTCGGCCCCTATCATGATGACACCGGAAGAGTATCGGGCGTGGAGCGGACGCAACGAGTGGAATGCCTACTTCCGCGAACAAAACTCATCTATTTTTGAAAAAAAAGGCAAGGAGAAGTTTGACTTCACCGACATGCACTTCGATCTCGGGCCGGCTGAGAAGATATTCGGCCCCGGCGGTGTGCGTGTACGCACGCAGGGAACAGCCGAACTGAAGTTTGGAGCCACACTGAAGAACATTGACAACCCGTCGCTTCCCGTGCGCAGCCGTAAGACGACAACCGTTGATTTCGATGAGAAATTCAATCTCAACGTGAACGGAAAGGTGGGCGACAAGGTGAACATGAACCTCAATTACAACACCGATGCCACTTTTGATTTCGACGCACAAAATCTCAAACTGAAATATGAAGGAAAGGAAGACGAAATCATCAAGCTCGTGGAAGCAGGCAATGTGTCGTTTCCTTCCAACTCGTCACTCGTCAATGGGGCTTCCTCGCTCTTTGGCCTCCGCACCGACATGCAGTTCGGTCGTCTCAAACTACAGATGGTGGCTTCGCAGAAAAAGAGCTCGTCGAAGAGTGTCTCGTCGAAGGGAGGAGTGCAGCTCACGCCTTTTGAGATTGATGCGGCCGACTATGAGGAAAACCGTCACTTCTTCCTTTCGCAGCACTTCCGCTCCATCTACGACGGGGCGATGAAGACACTGCCCAACATCACCACCGGCATCACCATCAACCGGGTGGAGATTTGGGTGACCAACAAGACCGGAATCACGAGCAACACGCGCAGCATCGTCGCCTTGACCGACCTCGGGGAAAACCGTGACGTGAGCAATCCGATGTGGGGCGGCGGGGCAACCCCCGTGCCGTCGAATGCCGCCAACTCGGAATATGCTACTGTGAGCGGCTTGGGGGCAGGGGTGCGAGACATCGATCAGGTTTCAACCACGCTCGAAGGGATAGGACTTGTGGGCGGGACCGACTTTGAAAAACTTGAAAGCGCGCGCAAACTTGAACCTTCCGAGTACACCGTCAACACGGCGTTGGGCTACGTGTCACTCCGTTCCACCCTCCAGACCGACCAGGTGCTGGCCATAGCCTACGAATACACCTACGGCGGACGCTCCTACCAAGTGGGCGAGTTTGCCGGTGACAATACCAATGCCGACCAGACACTCATCGTGAAGTCGCTCAAGAACACGAGCAGCAATCCCCGGCAAGGCAACTGGAGGCTCATGATGAAAAACGTGTATTACCTTGCTTCGACGGTGGAGAAGACCAAATTCCGCCTCGATGTGAAATATCAGAGCGACACCACGGGCGTCTATCTCACCTACATTCCCGAGCCACAGGTGAAAAACCAGTCCATTATCAAAGACTTGGGGGCCGATCGGCTTGACAATAACAACAAGGCCCACCCCAACGGCTACTTCGATTTCGTGGAGGGATACACCGTGAGTAATGGCCGTGTATTCTTCCCCGAAGCCGAACCCTTCGGCCGCTACATGTACGACTTCCTGCGGAGTAAGGGTGTGCCGGAGGCCAATGCGCGGAAGTATGCGTTCACCGAACTCTATGATTCCACCAAGACCGTAGCCAAGCAGATGGCCGAAAAGGACAAGTATATGCTCATGGGACAGTTCAAAGGCACCTCGGCCAATGTCATCTCGCTGGGTGCCTACAACGTGCCACAAGGTTCGGTGCGCGTTACGGCGGGCGGCATGACGCTCACGGAAGGCTCCGACTACAGCGTAGACTATTCGGCCGGCGAGGTGACAATCCTCAACCAAAGCATCATTGATGCCGGGACGGCGGTCAACGTGTCGCTCGAATCGAACACCGACTATGGGCAGATGCGTAAGACGATGTTCGGTCTCAACTGGGCATACGACTTCTCCAAAAACCTACAGTTGAGCGGAACGGTACAGCACCTCTCCGAACAGGCACTCACCACCAAGGTGGCAATGGGGGCGGAACCGCTCAACAACACCCTTTGGGGCGTGAATATCAACTGGAAAAAGGAGAGTCAATGGCTCACCAATGTGCTCGACAAGATTCCTTTCCTCCATCTCACACAGCCCTCGCAAATATCATTCACGGGCGAGTTTGCACAACTGCTGGCCGGTCAGGCTGCCGGGACGCAGGACAAGGCTTCCTACATTGATGACTTTGAGGGCACCAAAAACACCATCGATGTGTCGTCACCCACTTCGTGGATCATTTCGGGTGTGCCTTCCACTTTTGCCGAATACAGCGACAAGACCGGGCTCACGAGCGGCTTCAACCGCAGTCGGCTGGCCTGGTATAATGTCGATCCGCTGTTCACCCGTCGCAGCAGTTCGCTCACCCCGGGCCACATCAAGAGCGACTTGGACCAGCTGAGCAACTACTATGTGAGGGAATGGTATGTACACGACCTCTATCCCACACGCAACCAAAGCAACTACACCGGGGCAACCAGCACCCTGCAAGTGCTCGACTTGGCTTACTACCCTGACGAGCGGGGCCCCTACAACTTCAATCCCGACCTCAACGCCGACGGCACCTTGCGTAATCCGACCCGGCACTGGGGAGGCATGATGCGCAAACTGGATACTAACGACTTTGAAGCAGCCAACATCGAGTATATCGAGTTTTGGATGCTCGACCCTTTTATCTACTCCAACAGCAAGGCCGATGCCAACCAATATGGCGGTGACTTTTACATCAATCTGGGCGAAGTGAGCGAAGACATCTTGCGCGACGGCAAGAAGTTCTATGAGAGTGGGATGCCCGTAGACGGTTCGGAGAACTGGACCACCACGCAGTGGGGGCGCATTCCCAATTCGTCGACAGTCACCTATGCCTTCGCTACCACCAAGGGAAGCCGGGCCTTGCAGGACGTTGGATTCAACGGACTCACCGACGAGCAGGAGCGAACCTTTGCCCCCTACCAGAATTTCCTTTCTCAGATACAAGGCAAAATAAACCAAGCCGTTTACGACAGCATCTTTGCCGACCCCGCCAACGACAACTACCACTACTACCGCGGCACCGACTGGGATCGCATACAGGCTCCCATCCTGCAACGCTACAAGTACATCAACAACCCTCAGGGCAACTCTCCGGACACAGAATCGCGCACTGAGGGCTACGATACATCGTATAAGACGACACCTGATGTGGAAGACATCAACCAAGACTACACGCTCAACGAATACGAAAAATACTACCAGTATAAGATTAGCATACGCCCCGAAGACCTCGTGGTGGGGCACAACTACATCGTGGACAAGCGTGAAGTGAACCGCACCCTGCGCAACGGAACGCCCGGTCATGCCACTTGGTATCAGTTCCGCATACCCCTCTCTGAATACGAGAAGCGCGTGGGCGGCATCAGCGACTTCACCTCCATCCGCTTCATGCGCATGTTCCTCACGGGTTTCAAAAAGCCCATCGTGATGCGCTTTGCCAACCTCGACCTTGTGAGAGGGGAATGGCGGCAATACCAGCAGAACATTGGGGGCACCCAAGGTGCGGGAACACTGGAAATGAGTGCGGTGAATATAGAGGAAAACAGCGACAAGACACCGGTCAACTATGTGCTGCCTCCGGGTATCAGCCGCGAGCAAGATCCGACCCAACCCCAGCTCACAGAGGCTAACGAACAGGCTCTGAACATGGTGGTGAAGAATCTGGCGACGGGCGAGGCCAAGGCTGCTTACAAGAACACCACGCTCGACTTGCGCCGCTACAAGCGTCTGCAAATGTTCGTGCATGCCAACGCCATGGAGCCAAACACGACCGACTTGCAGGACAACCAGTTGAGTGTGTTCATCCGTTTGGGCAGCGACTACAAGAGCAACTACTACGAATACGAGGTGCCATTGAGGCTCACCGCCCCCAGAAAATACGACAAGTACAGTCGTGCGGAGAGGGAATTGGTGTGGCCCGAAGAGAATATGCTCAATGTCCCACTGACCGTTTTCACCTCGTTGAAGAAGGCCCGCAACCGAGCCAAAGGACTGGGGCAAGCCTCCTACAACTATGCTTACAGCACCTACGATGCTGACAAACCGGCCAACAAGGTGACCATCATGGGCAACCCGACACTGGGCGAGGTGAAGACGATGGTCATCGGAATACGCAACAACAGCAGTGAGGCCAAGAGCGGCGAGGTGTGGGTGAACGAGCTGCGTCTGCTCGAATTCAACAATAACGGTGGCTGGGCGGCCAACGGAAACCTCAATGTGCAGCTCTCTGACTTCGGCACTGTGAATGTCTTGGGACGCTATGTCACCGAAGGATTCGGCGGATTGGAACAGAGCGTGAGCGAGCGCACGACCGACAACTCAGGCAGCTATTCTGTCACGTCCAGTTTCGAGATGGGCAAGTTCTTCCCCGACAAGGCCAAGGTGACCATCCCCCTGTACTACAGTGTGACGAAAGACAAGATTTCGCCCAAATACAATCCGCTCGACACCGACTTGGAACTGAAGGATGCGCTCGACGCCGCATCGTCGCGACAGGAACGCGACTCCATCGAGAGCATAGCCGTGACCAAACACACGATCACCAATTTCGCCGTGTCCAACGCTCGCGTGGGCATCGCCACCAAGCGTCATCCCATGCCCTACGACCCCGCCAATTTCTCCTTCTCTTACAGTCATTCACACGAGTACACTACCGGACAGACCACCGTCTACGAGAAAGAAGACAACTGGCGGGGAGCACTTGACTACAACTGGACACCCGTCTACAAACCTTGGGAGCCTTTCAAGGGCATCAAGAACAAGTCGAAGTGGCTCGACATACTCAAGCGTTTCGGTCTCAACTGGCTGCCTCAAAACCTGTCGTTCAACACCGAGATGATCCGCCACTACCACGAATTGCAGGAGCGTGACATGGAGGCGATAGAAAGCGCTGGACTTCCTCTGACATGGGATCAGAGTTTCTTGTGGAACCGGCAGTTTGCCTTGCGATGGGATTTCACTCGCAACCTGCATACAAGTTTTCAAAGTGCTACCAATGCCGAGATAGAAGAACCCTATACGCCGGTGAATAAAGACCTTTACCCCGACCGCTATTCGGCTTGGAAAGATTCGGTGACGCAGAGCATCAGGCACATGGGCCGACCGCTCACCTACAACCAGACTTTCACGCTTTCCTACCAGTCGCCGCTCAATCTCATCCCCATTTTCGACTGGATGAACGCCGATGCCAACTACAATGCCACCTACAACTGGAACCGGGGCACTTCGCTGGACAATGGCACCTCGTTGGGCAACACCATCATGAACAACCGCGAGTTGAGCATCAACGGCACGTTCAACATGGAGAAGCTCTACAATCACATTCCCTTCCTCAAGGCGGCCAACGACCGTTTCAACCGAGAGAAGAGCCGCTCGCAACTGCAACGCGAGAAGCAGGAGCGCGAACGCAAACGGGCCGAGGAACGCAAAAGGCGGGAGGAGGAACTGCGCGAACAGGCGATGAAAGCTAAGGAAGGAGGCACGGAGGCCGACGGCAGACCGATGGCCCAAGACCGGAAGGCTGCCGAACAGAAGAAGGAACTGCCCAAAAACCAGCGCAGTTATGAGCGGGAAATCACCCTCATGCCCGACACAACATTTATCATCAGCCACGGCAAGAACACCCGCCGGTTCATCCTTTCGGCCAAGACGCAAGACGGTAAGGCTTACCAGTTGAACTACCGCAAGCTCGACCGCAACCGCATCCGTATCCGCTCCAAGGTGGATTCGGCCACGCATGTGAAACTCACTGTCACGCCGAAGGAGCCGCTCGAGAACAAGACATGGTACAAGACGGCCCAGTCGGTAGCCCGGGTACTGATGATGGTGCGCAACGTGAGTGTCGCCTATCGCAACCAATATGCCATGTCGCTGCCCGGATTCCTGCCCGAAGTGGGCAACGTGTTCGGCCAGAGAAAGGGTTCTGTGCTCTCACCGGGCCTCGACTTTGCTTTCGGACTGACGGGCGATGACTACATCGGTAAGGCGCGGGAGCACAACTGGCTGCTCCTCAACGACTCTGTTGCCACACCGGCTACGACCAACAAGACCGTAGACCTGCAACTGCGCATGACGCTCGAACCCATCAAAAATCTTAAGATAGACCTCAACGCCAGCCGCACCGAGAGCCGTGCCAAAAGCATACAATATATGTACGAGGGAGTGCCCACCACGCAGAGCGGCACTTTCACCATGACCACTATCTCGCTCAAGGGGGCTTTCGAGAGTATTGGCAATGCCGGCAACGGCTATCGCAGTAAGAACTTTGAGGAGTTTGTAGCTTCGTTGCCCTCTTTCCGAGACCGGGTGGAAGACCAATACCGAGGTTTGCGCTATCCGCAAGGCACGGCCTACGCCGGTCAGGAGTTCGATGCCGCCAATGGTGGAGTGAATACCTACTCGGGCGACGTGATGATTCCGGCATTCCTTTCTGCCTACACGAGCAGCGGTGGCAACGGCCTGAGCATCTTCCCTGCGCTGACGCGCCTGCTGCCCAACTGGTCGCTGCGCTACAGCGGACTCGGAAAACTCCCGTGGTTCCGCGATGTGTTCAAGAGCTTCAACATCAACCATGCCTACAGGGGCATCTATGCCGTGGGCTCCTACAACAGTTACAGCACTTTCCAAGAAGTGATGAACGGACTCGGTTTCGTGAACAACACGGAGGGAACGCCCATTCCGAGCAGCATGTACAACATCTCTCAGGTGAGTGTCAACGAGGCTTTCTCTCCCTTGCTCGGTGTGGACATGACATTTGAGAACAATCTCACGGCCAAGTTGGAGTATCGGCAGACACGCGTGCTCAGTCTGAGCATGACGAGCATACAGGTCAATGAGGCCTTCAGCAACGACTGGGTAGTGGGTATGGGCTATCGCATCAACGACTTCAGTCTGGCCAATCTGCTGGGCTGGGGCCCCCGTCCGCGACGGGCCAAGAGCAATGCCAAGTCGCGAAATGCCGACAACCGTAACGGGGCGCAGAACAACTCACGCAACGCTTCGGGCACCTCCAACCACAATCTCAACATGCGTCTCGACCTGAGCTATCGCCGACAAGCGGCCATCACCCGCGACATTGCCTCGCTCACCAGTGCTGCCAGCAGCGGTAACACGGCCTTCAAACTGAGTTTCATGGCCGACTACACGCTCTCGCGCTTGCTCACGATGAGCTTCTACTACGACCGTCAGACCAACACGCCGCTTCTCTCCTCCAGCAGCTATCCCACCACCACACAAGACTTCGGGCTCAGTGTGAAGTTCAGTCTCACGCGGTAATGGTAAAAAGGGGAGAAGTAAATACTCACATATCCCTAAAAACAGTCTTTGCTGGTTGTCGGATGATGGCGAATAATATCAACAAAAACGCATCCGCAGAAATTCTCCAACCAGGGTGGGAGGCCGGTCTTAAACTGTCGGAAAAGTCCTCTTCTTCTCTCATTCCGGCTTTCCGAACTTGCGAAAGAGCCACACTTGAACGCTGAAAGGGCCACAGTTGCAGCGCAACTGTGGCCCTTTTTCAAGCCCGTTCTGGCCCTTTCAGGCTCGTTTCCGGCCATTAATATGTGTCAGTAAAATTCAAACGGCTGATTATCAGCATATTGAAAACATCTTCAAAATCGCTTATTTGCGCCGAGCAGGTTGTTGGTTGCAAATATCGCAATATGAGAGGCCGAAAACGAACAAATAGTTTGACAGTTGTCGTCCGGATTTCTCCCCCGCCAAGCACCGACTGTCCCCTCGTCTGTCTTAGAGAAGGTAGACACGCCTGATTTTCCTTGTCTTTCCCCGTCTTTTATTTGGTAGTGTGTAGAATTTACACTATCTTTGCCGACATATCGTAATCTCGCCATTTAATGCTGCGAGTGCAGCAAACCTAATATCAACAAAACAATGAACAAGAACACCTGTAAACTTTTGATTGCCACGTTGTTGCTTGTGGCTTCTCCAGTCCATGCGAAAGCACAGTCTTTGTCCCCACAACGGTCGTGGACAGCCGATAACGGCAACGGCACCTTCACCAATCCGCTTTTCTACGATGAGTTCTCTGACCCCGACATCCTGCGTGTAGGCGACGACTATTATCTGGCCGGAACCACGATGCACACCGTGCCGGGCGTGAATATACTCCACTCCAAAGACCTTGTGAACTGGGAGCAGTGGAGCTATTGCTTCGATCGTTTCGACTTTCCCGACCCCGCTTTCTCCCTCCGCGACGGCAAGGAAGTCTACGGACAGGGTATTTGGGCACCCTGCATACGTTGGCACAAAGGCAAGTTTTATGTGTTCAGCAACATCAACGGCAAGGGACTTCAGGTGTATGTGGCCGACGATGCGCGCGGCCCTTGGAAGCACATCAACATGAAAGGCCGCATCTACGACCTCGGCGTGCTCTTCGACGACGATGACAAAATCTATGCGATCCATGGTTATGGTGAGGTGAAGTGCGTGCAGTTGAAAGACGACCTCTCCGAACCGATATACGAAACTGAGCGCACCATCATTCCCGAGGGCACAGGGGTGGGCGAGGGCCATCATGTGTATAAGATCGATGGATGGTACTATCTGATTTCCACCGACTACGCTCCGAATGGTCGGACGCTTTGCAGTCGCTCGCGAAGCATTTGGGGGCCTTACGAGACCATCACGATAACAGCCGACGAGACCTACGGTTATCATCCTGCGCCCATGACCCGCTGGCAGGGGCGCATCGTTAACGACGGCCATCCCTTCCGCATAGAGCCGGCACTGACCGATGCCACCGGCTGCAGCAATGCCCATCAGGGGGGCATCGTCTCCACGCCTGACGGACAGTGGTGGGCCCTGCTCATGCAGGATTTCCACTCCATTGGTCGCACGGTGGATCTCATGCCCGTGACGTGGAAAGACGGGTGGCCGATGGTAGGGCTGGAGGGCAACCTCGGACGGGCACCCCGCACGTGGACGAAGCCCGTGCAGGGACAGCCCCTGCGCGCCCCATACGAGCGCAACGAAGATTTCAACGGGCCGCGGTTGGGGCGCATCTGGCAGTGGAACCATAACCCCGACGACAGCGAATGGCAGCTCACGGAAGGGCGGTTGCGGCTCCACGCCCTACCCGCCACGCAACTGATGTGGGCTCGTAACACGCTCACGCAGCGTGTCATAGGCCCCGAGTCGACGACCACGGTGGAATTGCGCGTGGGCCGTTTGAAAGACGGCGATGTGGCCGGACTGGGCAACATCAATGTGCCTTGTTCGTGGGCGGGTGTCGTGAAAGACGGGAAACGGCTCACACTCAGATGCTTCCAACAGGTGGACAACGACACACTCGACATGCCCGTGCAGTTGAAGGGCGACCGGATTTGGCTGCGCTTCAACGGCGATTTCGACAACGACCGCGGCCGCTATGCCTATTCGCTCGACGGCAAGACCTTCACCGACCTTGGCCGGGAGATGACGCTCAGCTATCAACTGGTTACCTTTCAGGGCAGCCGCATGGGACTTTTTGCGTTCAACCACAAGGGCAGGAAGGGCGGATATGCCGAGTTTGACAACTTCCGTGTGGACGAACCGAAGGCCGACCGTAGCCGCAACATCCCCTACGGAAAGACTATTCGTATTGTCAATCTGGCCACGGACAAACCCATGGAGGCAACGAAGCATGGCGTGCTCTACGACACCGGAGCCGACAACCAAGGCTTGTTCACCCGTTTCCGGTTGGTGGACAAGGGACAGGGCAAGGTGGTCTTGCAGTGTGCCGACGGCCGCTACGTGATGTCGGCCGGTTGGGGACTTCCCGGCGATGTGCGCATGACGACCGATGCCGACAAAGCCGAGGTGTTCATGTATCAGGATTTCCTCGACCGTGAGTTTATGCTCTTGTCCGTCCGTACACATTTTTATATAGGTAAGAGTCCCACTACTGGCAGTCCCTATTCGCTCGACTTCAAGGGGGCCGACCCCGGAAGGAGAAACGGGGCCGTGCTGCGCTGGGAGCCGGTAGAGGAGTGACGACAGGTCCGGTTGGTTGAAAATATCGTGCCGTTGGTTGAATGTTTTTGACCGTTATGGCTGCAAATGTTAATTTTGTATTCGTATGATAAAGATGTCTAACGCATTTAAAACGATACGATATGAATATCTATTTGCAATCATTCTTTTGGGCATCGGCCGCCCTTTTGGCCGTGTCCTGCTCTGATACGAGCGATTTAGACGACTATTTGAACGGAACTGCCACCACAACCACACCGACCGGTGGAGGCAGTTCTTCCTCCACCACGACGCCCACCACGGCCGGCGACCTGACCACTTTCACGATAGCGGTGGATTCGACAGCCTTGTCGGAGACCGAGACAATACCCTCCGACAATGAGGACTATGTGGAGAACAACTCTTTCACCAGCACCATCAATATCGTGTATGGCGGAACGACGGCCACGGTGAGCGGAAGTGTAGATGGGGTGAGTATCTCGGTAAGTGGTGCCGATGTCACGGTGACTTCTACGGCCAAGGGGGTGAACTACGTGCTCAGTGGCACGGCGAGCGAAGGGTCGTTTAAAATGGCCGCCGGTGACAGTGACAAGAAGTTTCGACTCACACTCAACGGTGTGAGCATCAACAACAGCGATGGCCCGGCCATCAACATACAAGTGGGCAAACGCTGCTATGTGGTGGCCGCTGACGGCACCTACAATTCGTTCACCGACGGTACTTCATACGCTTTGAGCACCGAAGACCAAAAGGGAACTATCTTCAGTGAGGGCGAATTGCTGTTCAGTGGCAAAGGGCACATCAAGGTGAGTGCCAACACCAAGGCCGGCATCGCCAGCGACGACTACGTGATGATAAGGCCCAACACCAACATCTATGTTAAGGCCACGAAGGGCAATGGCATCAAGAGCAAAGACGGATTGCTCATCAAGGGCGGTGTGGTGAATGTCGAAACCTCCGGTACGGCAACCAAAGGACTGTCCACCGACGGCTATTTCCAGATGGATGGCGGTCGCGTGACGGCCATCACTACAGGCGGAGGCGAATATGACAGCGACGACAACGACGTGAGTGCGGCAGCCGGAGTGAAAGCCGACTCCACCTTCACGATGAATGGTGGGGCCCTCTACTGCAAGAGTACGGGAGTCGGAGGTAAGGGCATCAGCACCGACCAGTCGCTGACCATCAACGACGGTGAGGTGAAAGTGATCACCACCGGGGCCACCTATACCTATAGCAGCAGCCTCGACTCGAAAGCCAAAGGCATCAAGGCCGACGGGGCTTTGGCCATCAACGGCGGCAGTGTGATGGTGCGCGCCACCGGCGGAGAGGGCAGCGAGGGCATCGAGAGCAAGAGCACGCTGACGGTCACGGGCGGTTCCGTTGAGGTATATTCCTACGACGATGCGCTCAATTCGGCCAGCCATCTATACATCAAAGGCGGCTACATCTACGCATACGCCCTCGGCAACGACGGTATCGACGCCAATGGCAACCTCTACATACAAGGCGGAACGACTGTGGCCTACGGCACAAGCAGCCCCGAGTGTGGCATTGATGCCAACGAGGAGGAAGGCTACAGCGTGATAGTCACCGGCGGTACGCTCGTGGGCATCGGCGGTGGCACGTCCTATCCGTCGAGCCAGTCCACCCAACCAAGCATTGTCTATGGCGGAAGTGTCTCCAATGGCTCTACGGTGGCACTGAACAGTGGTTCGACGAACATTCTCGCCTTGACGATGGGGCGCAGCTATAACGGCAATGTCTGCATCCTCTTCACTTCTCCCAGTTTGTCGAAAGGCGGCAGCTACACCGTCTACACAGGAGCGAGTGTGAGCGGAACCGACTGGCACGGACTCTACGTCGGGACCACCGTGAGCAGCACCGGCACATCGGCAGCCACCATCTCCTCACTCTCGTCGCCTTATTCCTCGGCCGGTAGCACCACGGGCATGGGAGGCTTCGGAGGAGGCGGTCGCCCAGGCGGGAGATAGCAAAGACGGGCAAAACCACCTCTTGGATTTAAGAGAAGATGGAGAAGCTAAGGAATATGAGGACAATGGTTTTATCGCTTGAGCCCGACAGGTGTGCCCAAGAAATAAACCCATTGCCTTTTTCCCGCCACACCGCACGATGCCCCTTCTGTTGAGCGAGGCAGATATCGTTTCCCCTCCACTCTTTCGGCTCCTCCATCTCTCTTGGAATGGTCTCCGGGGGCAGAGTCGGCCAAACCCACTTGGCTTGTATAATATTTCCACGAATCAAACGTTTAAAAGAAAATCATGGGCCTATGAAGAGATTTTTACGCCTGAACAGAGAAAACATCACCTATTTGGGACTTTGGCTTCTTCTCTTTCTGTCTCCGCTGTTGAGCATGTGCATCAAGGTGGAGTCGGGATTGGTCAAGGCATTCAGTTGGATGGAGGTGTTTCATGTATGGAAATTCTTCGTCGTCTATCTCGTCATGTTCCTTGTCCACAACTTTGTCCTTGCCCCCCTGTTGCTCTACAAGCATCGGAAGACGATGTATTTTGCCACCACACTTTGTCTGGTGATGATGTTCGCCTTCTATCAGTGCAGCAACCGTCCCCGTCGTCCCATGCACCCTATGGAGATGGAAGGACGAATGCGCCACAGACCTATGCCCGAAGGGGACAGACTGCATGAACCGGGGCGTGACAGGATGAAAGACCACCGCATGGGGCCTCCGCTCTTCTTCGGCGAGGGCGACTTGGTGAGCACCATCACGCTGGTGCTGCTGTTGGGCATGAACCTCGGCATCAAACTCTATTTCCGATCGGAGCAGGAAAGTGCCGAGATGAGGCTGCTCGAGAAAGAAAACCTCAACCAACAGTTGGAGTATCTGAAGTATCAAATCAACCCCCACTTTTTCATGAACACGCTCAACAACATCCATGCCCTTGTGGACATCGACCCGGAAAAGGCCAAGACCACTATCGTGGAACTGTCGAAAATGATGCGCTACCTGCTCTATGAAGGCAACAATTCGCTCATTCCGCTGCATCGGGAAGTGGAATTCTTGCGCAACTACATCACGCTGATGAAGCTGCGCTACACCGACAAGGTGAAGATAGATACCGACATTCCTGTCTCATTGCCCGACAGGAGGCTGCCGCCACTGCTGCTCATCACGTTTGTGGAAAATGCCTTCAAGCATGGGGTGAGCTATCGGGAACTGAGTTTTATCACTATCGGCATGAGGGTGGATGGCGACCGTTTCCACTTCGAGTGCGTCAACAGCAAGCATCGTGAGAGTACGGCCGAGCATGGTGGGGTGGGGTTGACCAATGTGCGCCGTCGGCTCGACCTCATCTATGGCGACACCTACCGTCTTGACATCGACGACGGGACAGATACTTACACGGTGAAGTTGGAGCTCCCGATTGCCACATGATCACATTTCTAACACCAAGACCGCTATGCTTATGATCAGAGTTTTAGCCATCGACGACGAACCGCTGGCTTTGCAGCAGTTGACTGCCTACATCGGCAAGGTGAGCTTTTTGGAACTTGCGGGCGCGTGCCAGAGTGCGCTGGAGGCCCGCAAGCTGCTCGAAAAAGACTCCGTGGACGCCATTTTCTGCGACATCAACATGCCCGACCTCAACGGCATGGACTTCGTGAAGTCGCTTGCTGCGCCCCCGATGGTGGTTTTCACCACGGCCTACAGCGAGTATGCCGTGGAGGGCTACAAGGTAGATGCTGTGGACTATCTGCTCAAACCTTTTTCGCTCGACGACTTCCGTCGGGCTGCCAACAAGGTGAAACGGCAGTATGAACTGGAAAACAGCACCCGGCCCGTAGCATCAATACCCGACGGACAGGCCGATGATGTGCTCTTTCTCAAAACCGAACACCGTGTGTTGAAGGTGAATATCGGTGACATACGCTATATTGAGGGCATGAGCGAATATCTCAAAATCTATCTTGAAGGGCAGAAACCTCTGGTGGTGCTGCTCTCGATGAAGAAGATGGAGGAGCGGCTGCCCGCCATGTTCATGCGCATACACCGTTCCTATATCATCAATCTGAAGAAGATAGCCGAGGTGAACAAAAACCGAGTGATACTCGGCGAGGATGCCTATCTGCCCATTGGTGACCTCTATCGGGATACTTTCGCTAAGTATCTTGAGACGAAATTCTTGGGCAAATAAACCATGGGCTCGTTTTTTATTTGTACTTTTGCAACATCAGTAACACAACGGATAGCATGTTGCAATTAGACAATTTTTATAAAGCACGCTACGTGTTGGGCAAGGTTTTGCGCAAGACGGAGCTTATCCATGCAGGCAAAATCAACGACGATGTTGACGTGTACCTTAAACCCGAATGCCTGCAAAAGACCGGGTCGTTCAAGATACGCGGTGCCTACTACAAGATTTCACAACTCTCGGAGGCTGAAAAGCAGAAGGGCGTGATAGCCTGTTCGGCCGGCAACCACGCTCAGGGGGTGGCTCTTGCCGCCACGGCAATGGGCGTGAAGAGTCTCATTTGTCTGCCCGAGGGGGCTCCCATCAGCAAGGTGGAAGCCACGAAGCGCCTGGGAGCAGAGGTGAAGCTCGTGCCCGGTGTCTACGACGATGCCTACGCCGAGGCCATCCGGCTGCGCGATGAGTGCGGTTACACCTTTGTCCATCCCTTTGACGACGAGAATGTGATAGCCGGACAGGGCACCATCGGGCTCGAACTGCTCGACCAGCTGCCCGATGTGGAGGCGGTCGTCATCCCTGTCGGGGGCGGCGGGCTCATCTCCGGGGTGGCCTTTGCCCTCAAGAGTCTCAATCCGCGGGTGAAGGTCTATGGTGTGCAGGCAGCCGGAGCAGCCGGTATGGTGGAGAGCATCCACCAACATCGGTTGGAAAAACTGGCTTCCGTATCGACTATTGCCGACGGCATCGCCGTGAAAGAGCCCGGACAGCTGACTTTCGAGGCTTGTTCAAAATATGTGGATGGCTTTGTCACCGTGAGTGAAGACGAAATCAGTGCAGCTATCCTGCGGTTGATCGAAACTGAGAAGATGGTGGCCGAAGGAGCCGGAGCAGCCGGTGTGGCAGCCGTGATGTTTGATAAATTGCCCGTGAAGGGCAAGAAAACCGTGTGCGTCGTGAGCGGAGGCAATATCGATGTGACCATCCTCAACCGCGTGATCAACCGTGGACTGGCCAAAACAGGTCGCCTTTGCGCCCTCGAAATGGAACTCGACGACAAGCCCGGCAAACTCGTTGAGGTATGCACGGTGATAGCACGGTTGGGCGGCAATATCACCAGCGTGCATCACGACCGCTCGGCCAACCGCAAGAAAGTGGATGCCTGCATCTTGCGGGTGATGATGGAGACCCGCAATCAGGAGCATATTGACCAGATACGCCGGGCACTCGAAGAGAAAGGAATCACGATACTGAACAATTCAATCCTTAAAATAGAACATTAGACTTATGCAAGCAATTCACACAGACAACGCGCCTGCAGCTATCGGACCGTATAGCCAGGCCATCGAAGTAAATGGTTTTGTATTTGCCTCGGGGCAGATTCCATTGGATCCTAAGACCGGGACTTTTGTTGAAGGAGGCATCAAAGAGCAGACCCGGCAGGCCCTCACCAACGCTTCCAGCATTCTGAAAGCTGCCGGAACCGACCTTGCCCACGTAGTGAAAACCACTGTCTATCTCGACAGCATGGACGATTTCGCCGCCATGAACGAAGTGTATGCCGAGTTTTTCTCGCATCCATTCCCGGCCCGTTCGGCCGTAGCCGTGAAGAAGTTGCCCAAAGGCGCACTCGTGGAGGTGGAAGTGCTGGCCGCCAAATAACGTGCCGAAATAGGGGATAGAGGACATAATAACTTGTTTACAGGTACGTATGGTTCTCCTTGGACAAAAGGAGAATGATATGTACTTGTAAACATATATTTTTATAAAATGTTGACCAAATCTTTTGTAAAACAAATCATAAGTCGTAATTTTGGGCAAACAACAAAACAGAGCGAGTTGCCCCGCTCTGTTTTGTTGTCACAACGGAATAATCCTTATTGTGACTTGCTTGAAAATTTCTGATGCAAATATAGCAACTTAATAATTGATATCCAAATAAAAAGTAGAAAAAATGAAAACAATTTTAGGATTAGACTTGGGAACCAATAGCATTGGTTGGGCTAAAGTCTCTGTGGATGACTATGGAAATTACCTGCATGACATTAAGTTGGGAAGCAGAATTATTCCGATGAGTCAGGATGTACTTGGCAACTTCGACAGTGGGGTAACGGTATCGCAGACGGCCCAACGCACGGAGTTTCGTAGTAAACGCAGGTTGGTACAGCGCAATCTGCAACGTCGTGAAAGGTTGCATAGAGTGTTACACGTGCTGGACTTTTTGCCTGCTCATTATGATGCAGCCATAGGCTGGGATAGGACAGAGGCTGTAACTTACGGAAAGTTTCTTAATCATGCTGAACCCAAATTGGCATGGGAGGAACTTGGAAATGGGAAAAGAAGATTTCTGTTTATGGATTCATTCCATGAGATGGTAGCTAATTTTGCACGTTGTCAACCGGCATTGGTGGCAGATGGAAAGAAAATTCCGCTTGATTGGACTATCTATTACCTTCGCAAGAAGGCTCTTACACAAGCTATTACGAAAGAAGAATTGGCTTGGATATTGCTTAATTTCAACCAAAAGCGCGGCTACTACCAATTGCGTGGCGAAGAAGAAGAGGAAAATCCGACTAAACAAGAAGAGTATTACGAATTAAAGGTTGTAAGTGTAGAAGCCACTGATAGTCGGAAAGGCAATGATACGTGGTATAATGTCCATTTGGAGAATGGATGGATTTATCGCCGTAGTAGTAAAATCTCGCTTGATGATTGGGTGGGGAAAGTGAAACAGTTTATCGTGACAACTGAATATGAGAAAGATGGTACGACTTTGAAGACTGATAAAGAAGGCAATGTGAAACGTTCGTTCCGTGCCCCGAACGAAAATGACTGGGGACTGCGGAAAAAACGTACGGAAACCCTGTTGGAAATGTCGGGTAAAACGGTAGGTGCATTTATCTATGACCATTTGCTGCAAGAACCTGCAGACAAAATACGAGGAAACTTCATCCGCACAATCGAACGCCACTACTATAAGGCTGAACTTGAAGCCATTTTGGCGGAACAATGCAAGTATCACATAGAGTTGAGGGATAAAGAGATGTTGGAAGCCTGTGCCCGAGAGCTTTATCTGAATAACCTTCCCCATCAGCAGAGCCTGATGAAGAAGGACATGACTTATTTGCTTTTGTACGACTTGATTTTCTATCAACGCCCTTTGAAAAGTAAGAAAACGCTAATAGCCAACTGTCCATACGAATATTATGAATATGTAGATAAAGAGACGGGCGAGATAAAACGGCAAAACATTAAATGTATAGCCAAGTCTAATCCATACTTTCAAGAGTTTCGTTTGTGGCAATTTGTACTTAATCTTCGTCTATTCGATCGTGTGGAAGATAAGGAGGTGACGGCAAATTATCTGCCAACCGCGGATGACCATGCCCGATTGTTTACTTATCTGAATGACCGAAAGGAAATAAACCAAGAAACCTTACTCAAAGATTACTTCAAATTGAAGAAGGTGAAAATTGGTAATGAGAAGGAATACCCTATTCGGTGGAATTATATAGAGGACAAAGAAAAGAAATACCCCTGCAACGAAACCCGTTACGAGTTGCTGATGGCTTTAGATAGAGCCGGTATCGAACACAAATGGTTAGATGACAATAATTTGGAATATCGGTTATGGCATCTGCTCTATTCTGTGGAAGTGAAGAGTGAATCGGAGACAGCATTACGCAAGTTTAAAAATGATGATGCCTTTGTTAATTCGTTTTTGAAGGTGAAACCGTTCAAAAAGGAGTATGGAGCCTATTCGGAAAAAGCAATCAAAAGGCTGTTGGCCGTCATGCGTAAAGGCTTTTTATGGAACGAGCAAGACATCTGTGATGAAACGCGCAAGCGTATTGAAATCATTATAAAAGGAGATGTTGATGAGAAAGTCAAAGAACGGATGGGGCATGCGGCATATTCGTTTGACCGAGTTTCCGATTTTCAAGGACTGCCTGAGTGGCTGGCTTGTTATGTCGTGTATGGCAGACATTCCGAAGCGATGGATATTCAATGTTGGGATTCACCCGAAAGGCTCATGGCCTATATTAATAATTTCAAACAGTATTCGTTGCGTAATCCGATTGTAGAACAATGTATTCTTGAAACATTACGGACAGTACATGATATATGGAAAGAAACCGGGCAGATAGATGAGATTCATGTAGAATTGGGACGTGAAATGAAAAGTACCTCTGAAGAGCGTGCTCGTCGGACACAGAATGTTCTTAGGAATGAAAATACCAATCTGCGTATTAAGAGCTTGCTGATAGAACTTAAGAACGATACGGATATATGTAATGTACATCCCTATTCGCCGATGCAGCAAGAGATATTGCGCATCTATGAAGAGGGGGCACTACAAGAATTGAATAGGGAAGACGAGGATTTTGAGGAAATTTCCAAGATTTCGCAAATGTCTCAACCTTCGGGAAAGGAGTTGAACAGATATAAGTTGTGGCTTGAGCAGAAATATCGTTCGCCTTATACGGGAAAAGCTATCTCGCTTGCTAAACTTTTTACACCGGCCTATCAAATAGAACATGTTATTCCGCAGAGCCGCTACTTTGACGACTCGTTTACGAATAAGGTGATATGTGAGGCAGAGGTAAACACACTGAAGTCTAATCTTCTTGGTTATGAGTTTATTAAGAAGCATGGTGGTGAGATTATTCATTGTACCACGTTGGGCGATGTAAGAATCTTTAGTGAAAGTGAATATAAGGCTTTTGTAATGGATCATTATGCCAACAACAAGTCGAAAAAAGATAAATTGCTGATGGAGGATATTCCACAGGAATTCTTGAGTCGGCAGATGAACGATAGTAGGTATATTAGCAAGGTGGTAAAGACGCTGCTTTCCAATATTGTGCGAATGGCAGATGAATCGGAAGCTACTTCCAAGTCTGTGATTGTATGTACCGGAGGTGTAACAGACCGCCTCAAAAAAGATTGGGGACTGAATGATGTATGGAACAGTATTGTCTATTCACGCTTTGAGCGACTCAACAGACTTACCGGGACGGAGGCTTTTGGACATTGGGAAAATAAGGACGGTAAGCGGGTGTTCCAGACTTCTATGCCCTTGGAATTGCAGCGTGGTTTTAGGAAAAAGCGTATAGATCACCGCCATCATGCGATGGACGCCCTTGTAATTGCTTGTGCCTCTCGTAACATCGTCAACTATCTGAATAATGAGTCTGCCAATAATCCGAAAAAGCGGGAAGATTTGCGTCGTCAGCTGTGCGACAAGAACAGAGTTATTCGCAAGCCTTGGGAAACATTCACGCAGGATGTCTATAATGCATTGAGAAATGTGGTGGTCAGCTTTAAAAACTACGTACGAGTTATCAATAAGGCGACCAATCGTTATGAACACTATGATGAGAATGGTAAAAAGAGGTTTGTGCAACAGAAGGGAAGTGAGTTGTGGGCCATTAGGAAACCAATGCACAAGGAGACTTACTATGGTCATGTCAATCTGCGTCGTAAAGAACTTGTCACACTTCAGAAGGCTCTCGATGATATTCCGTCCATTTGTGACAAGAAGTTGAGAGACTATATTAGTGCGTTGGTTGAAAAGCACTTCAATAAGCGACAGTTGCTTGCCCATTTCAAGAGTACGGATTATTATTGGCAGAAGCAATATGTAAATAAGGTGTATGTGTGGACTTTTAGTGATGATATAAAGCCTTTGGTTGCTACAAGAAAATTGCTTGACACTTCATTCGATGCCAAACGAATAGGCACTATTACCGATACCGGTATCCAGAAGATACTTCGTAATTATCTTGAAGCAAAAGGTGGCAATGCGACCTTGGCTTTTACGCCTGAAGGGATTGCGGAAATGAATCAGAATATCTCAAAGTATAATGATGGCAAACCGCATCAGCCAATTTTGAAAGTGAGAATAACGGAGCCGATGGGAGCTAAGTATCGAGTAGGGCAAACAGGAAATAAAATGGCTAAATATGTCGAGGCTCAATCGGGAACGAATCTCTATTTTGCTATCTATGAAGATAGCGAAGGTAAACGCAGTTATACCACAGTTCCATTGGATGAGGTGGCGGAGCGTCTGAAGCAGAGACTTTCGCCGGTTCCGGAGAAAGATGAAAACGATGTGCCATTAAAGTTCTACCTGTCGCCTAATGATTTAGTGTATGTGCCTACTGAAGAAGAGTTGCAGCTATGTGAGTGCAAGTTGAATAAAGATAGGATATACAAGATGGTTAGCTCGACAGGAAACGAATGTCATTTTATACCTTATTATGTCGCGAATGTAATCTATAATAAGGTGGAATTTGAGGCAAAGAATAAAATAGGAAGGGCTCTTACGGGTGAAATGATTAAAGCTGTCTGTTGGAAACTTGAAATAGACCGTCTGGGGAATATTCTAAAAGTTATAAAATAATTCTACACCATGATCAAAAAGACACTTTGCTTTAGCAATCCAATTTATCTGAGCTTGCGAGATGCTCAATTAGTGTTGCATTTGCCCGAAGTGGAAAAAGACGAAGCTTTACCAGATCTGATGAAAAGAGATGCCGAGCGCACCATCCCGATAGAAGACATCGGGGTGGTCGTATTTGACAACCGACGTATCACCGTCACATCAGGTGTCTTAGAGGCTTTGTTGGAAAATAATTGTGCCGTTATCACTTGTGGACAGAATGGTATGCCTATTGGCTTGCTTCTCCCTTTATGTGGTAATAAAACGCAAAATGAGCGGTTTCGTTTACAGTTGGATGCTTCCCTCCCTTTGCGTAAACAACTCTGGCAACAGACCATAAAACAGAAAATCCTTAATCAAGCGCATGTACTTAGAACCAGCACTGGCAAAGAAACTAATTGCATGAAAGTTTGGGCCAATGAAGTGCGTAGCGGTGATCCTGACAATTTGGAGGCAAGAGCCGCGGCTTATTATTGGCGTAATCTCTTTCCTGCACTTCCCTCATTTGTGCGTGAACGGGAAGGAATGCCACCCAACAACTTGTTAAATTACGGTTATGCCATTTTGCGTGCTGTCATAGCAAGATCATTGGTGGGGAGTGGTTTGTTGCCGACTTTAGGGATCCACCATCATAACCGCTACAATGCTTATTGTCTTGCTGATGATATTATGGAACCATACAGACCGTATGTTGATCAGTTGGTAATTGGTATTATGCATCGTACATCTGATATATCCGAAATAACCAAAGAACAGAAAATACAACTTTTGGGTATCCCGATGTTGGATGTGGTCGTGAATGGCAAGCGTAGTCCGTTGATGATAGCTGCTCAGCAGACAACATCCTCACTTGCTAAATGCTTTTCAGGAGAGGTGCGGCATATTAGCTATCCCGAAATGTAACCTGTTATGTCTGGTTTTGACAGATTTAGTGAATATAGAATTATGTGGATTCTTGTATTCTTTGACTTGCCTACGGATACAAAGAAAGAGAAAAAGGCCTATATCGATTTCCGTAAGGTGCTGATTAAAGATGGATTCACGATGTTCCAGTTTTCCATTTACGTGCGCCATTGCGCTAGTATGGAGAATGCTGAAGTGCATATCAAGCGTATCCGCAATAATCTTCCGAAGTTTGGAAAGGTCGGAATTTTGTGTATTACAGACAAGCAATTTGCCAACATACAGTTATTTTATGGGGAAAGGCCTACCCTTCCTAATGCTCCTTTCCAACAGCTGGAACTATTCTGAACGTATTGTATAGAAAGCGAAAATCCCATTCGTTGCGAATGGGATTTTGCTTTGCGGTGTCATTTTATTTTTCTTGCAATAACAAAGTATCTATTTGTAATTCAGTGAATTATAGATATCGAGTTGTTGTTGCTACCACAAAGGTACAAATTTTCAAGCAAATCACAACATGTTCTGATTTATCACAAGGAGTTGAGTGTTGTTGTTGCTACCACAAAGGTACAAATTTTCAAGCAAATCACAACTATATTGATTTACCTTGTAATTGTGATGAGTTGTTGTTGCTACCACAAAGGTACAAATTTTCAAGCAAATCACAACTATAACTCGAGCGATACACGCCTTGTCCCGGTTGTTGTTGCTACCACAAAGGTACAAATTTTCAAGCAAATCACAACAAGGCTGCAAAAGTCTGCGGCTCACGGTGGGTTGTTGTTGCTACCACAAAGGTACAAATTTTCAAGCAAATCACAACATTCGCATTGTGAGGAAGTCGGTATGTGTGTTGTTGTTGCTACCACAAAGGTACAAATTTTCAAGCAAATCACAACCTAACGGCACATTCAGGTGTATATCGTGCGTTGTTGTTGCTACCACAAAGGTACAAATTTTCAAGCAAATCACAACGGCGGTCAGAGCGCATACAATATGCGTTGGTTGTTGTTGCTACCACAAAGGTACAAATTTTCAAGCAAATCACAACATGAGGTCTGCGTGGAACATAGAGTATCTGTTGTTGTTGCTACCACAAAGGTACAAATTTTCAAGCAAATCACAACTGAACAGCTATTTGGATAATGCAGCAGCAGGTTGTTGTTGCTACCACAAAGGTACAAATTTTCAAGCAAATCACAACTCGTAGTGGCGCAGATAGCGTGCCGTGAGCGTTGTTGTTGCTACCACAAAGGTACAAATTTTCAAGCAAATCACAACACTCCTCAAATGCTCGTTTGAATGTATCGTGTTGTTGTTGCTACCACAAAGGTACAAATTTTCAAGCAAATCACAACAGAAATCCAGCAGACAGTTCGACTTGTATGTTGTTGTTGCTACCACAAAGGTACAAATTTTCAAGCAAATCACAACCCCGACGTAAATCTCCCTTTGACGAGTCAAGTTGTTGTTGCTACCACAAAGGTACAAATTTTCAAGCAAATCACAACAGAGTCCCATGTCTGCTGTAGGACGTGGTTGTTGTTGCTACCACAAAGGTACAAATTTTCAAGCAAATCACAACGCGTCCAATGTCGTTAGACGAATAGTGAGCGTTGTTGTTGCTACCACAAAGGTACAAATTTTCAAGCAAATCACAACACGCCGAGATTGAGAGTATTATTGATTCTGGTTGTTGTTGCTACCACAAAGGTACAAATTTTCAAGCAAATCACAACCAAGCAGGTTGACTATGACAAGATGGCCCGGTTGTTGTTGCTACCACAAAGGTACAAATTTTCAAGCAAATCACAACTGACTTCGGCAGGCACTTTCGGGTCTGCCTGTTGTTGTTGCTACCACAAAGGTACAAATTTTCAAGCAAATCACAACTCTGATAGACGGAAGCCAGCAAGAGAAGAGGTTGTTGTTGCTACCACAAAGGTACAAATTTTCAAGCAAATCACAACAGATAGTAGCCGTAGAGCCATGTCCTGTGTTGTTGTTGCTACCACAAAGGTACAAATTTTCAAGCAAATCACAACTTCACCAATACCGAATAGTATTTGATTAGTGTTGTTGTTGCTACCACAAAGGTACAAATTTTCAAGCAAATCACAACAGATATATACTTCACATGGAAGGAAAACAAGTTGTTGTTGCTACCACAAAGGTACAAATTTTCAAGCAAATCACAACATCAACTTTTATTCCACTACTGGCACGATGTTGTTGTTGCTACCACAAAGGTACAAATTTTCAAGCAAATCACAACAAGAATGGAATACCATGCGTAAGGCATTGTGTTGTTGTTGCTACCACAAAGGTACAAATTTTCAAGCAAATCACAACCGAACGCAAAGAACTGCTCGTCCGGTTTGCGTTGTTGTTGCTACCACAAAGGTACAAATTTTCAAGCAAATCACAACCTGCTCATCAGCTCCCAAACGCAGTGGTAAGTTGTTGTTGCTACCACAAAGGTACAAATTTTCAAGCAAATCACAACTGACAACGCATCAGGCCGGCACGCCGAAGCGTTGTTGTTGCTACCACAAAGGTACAAATTTTCAAGCAAATCACAACGGTCGTCGTATGTGACGGACAGTTCGTTGCGTTGTTGTTGCTACCACAAAGGTACAAATTTTCAAGCAAATCACAACTCATTGCGGTAATCAACCCGGTCACCTTGGGTTGTTGTTGCTACCACAAAGGTACAAATTTTCAAGCAAATCACAACGGGCTCCTGGTCGAAGTCGGCTTCGCTCTGGTTGTTGTTGCTACCACAAAGGTACAAATTTTCAAGCAAATCACAACACATACAGGGCATGAAGCAGTGAGATATAGTTGTTGTTGCTACCACAAAGGTACAAATTTTCAAGCAAATCACAACCGCCAATCCAAAGCATTGCCCCCTCACCGGTTGTTGTTGCTACCACAAAGGTACAAATTTTCAAGCAAATCACAACGAAGTGTACGGTCTTGGTGTGGACACCGGCGTTGTTGTTGCTACCACAAAGGTACAAATTTTCAAGCAAATCACAACACATCCCCGCAGGGCAGGCGTACCAATTCGTTGTTGTTGCTACCACAAAGGTACAAATTTTCAAGCAAATCACAATGGTAGCCGATAACACGAGCATCTCTGCTGAGTTGTTGTTGCTACCACAAAGGTACAAATTTTCAAGCAAATCACAACAGTAGATACTCCCCATGCGGCCTCCGGCCTGTTGTTGTTGCTACCACCAAAGGTACAAATTTTCAAGCAAATCACAACATCATCTCACGGACGGTGTACTTCTCCTTGTTGTTGTTGCTACCACAAAGGTACAAATTTTCAAGCAAATCACAACACCTGGTCTGCTCGACCCTCTGCGTGATGGGTTGTTGTTGGCTCAAAAATATACGAATAATTCCATAAATCCAAATCTTCGCATTCATATTTTAAGCAAAAGGATGGTGGCTGTACCGATGTATTGAACTTCGGTACAGTCACCTTTCTATGTTGTGTCGGTGGGTGAGTCGTTTGTGTGGGAAGGGGCGTGGCTATATGAATGAAGAAGCAGCACCTATAGACGCTTAGAATGTCACACCCACATTGAGGTTGAAGCAGCCCGTGCGAGTGTCGTCGAAAACATCTTGGCCCACATTGGCGAGACCTATGTCGTAGCCAATGCCTATGGTGAGCATCTGGAAACTCACGTCGCAACCTATTTTCAGACCACCGTCGAAGCGGTTGAAGTAGCCGTCTTCAAAGCTGCTGAAGGCCGCACGCTTGCCGTAGTCCTTGATTTTACCGCCTACGCCGCAGGCCAGATAGCCACCACCGTAGGGCTCGATACTGACGTTGTCGGCAGGAAAGAACTTGTATTTCACCACCAACGGCACTTCAAGATAGTTCAGTCCATAAGTGAACTTGCCCGAACCGTAGTTGCTCTTGCCGCCTTTCTCGGTGTAGAAGAGGCCCGTCTCGAAGTAGAGTGGGGCAGCAGTGGTGAGCCGTTTGCCCACAATGGCTCCTACGTTGAGGCCCGACTTGGCACTGTTGCCGTCGAGTTGCGGCGAGTCGGAGCTCACGGTGCTCACCCCCAGTCCTATGCGGAACCCGTAGTAGATGTCCTGTTCGGGATATGTGCCCATGGTGTAATTGCTGCCGGAGTGGTGGCGATGGCGGGGCGGAATGGGGCGGCCGTCGGGATAATACTGTGCCGAGGCCGGCAGAATGGAGGCGATAACGGCCAGTGAAAGGAATAGTAACTTTTTCATATTTTTTGTCTTTTAAAGTGTGAAACGTTGTTTTCGGGTATGAGGCCTCCATCCGTTCGCCGTCTTCGGAGAAGGTTGACGGACAGGAGGAGCTCGATGATACCGGACGTGCAGACAGGCGGAAAGCATGTTCCACATAGTCTCCACGCTGGCAAAGTTAGGCAAAAGTTTGTGAACCACCTACGGATTTTGCCTATTTGAGCATAGGCATATCCCTAAATCAACTTTTTTACGCTAAGTTAAAAGTATAGTGAAGTCGTGAAAAAGCTTTACTCCGCGCTTTGGAGGATTCCGATGAGGTTGCCATTCGGCTGAGACGATTTTCCCGGAAAAGCGACTTCTCTTTGACATCCGGCCCAAACGGTCTTGCAAAACGGCCACACTTGGAAGCTCAGTCGGGCCGAATGAGAAGCTCGAAGAGCCCCTTTCGCAAGGCCATTCAGGCCTGAATAGCCCCTTTTAGGGGGGTGGGGGACTGTAAGTAGGTGGGTAATCAAAAAAAGGGAAACGCCTATGCGCTTCCCTTGCTTATGCAAAGATACGATATTTTGTGGCTTTTTGCAAATGTCGCATAAAAGATGCTGACAAAAACGGAGCCCATTTACTTTATGTCGCCCACCTTGATCAGATATTCGGCTATCTGCACGGCATTGAGTGCTGCGCCTTTGCGTATCTGGTCGCCCGTGAGCCACAGCGTGTTGCCATTGTCATCGGCAAGGTCTTTGCGCACGCGGCCCACATACACATCGTCGTGGCCTGCACTTTCCAACGGCATGGGGTAGACATAGTTTTGCGGGTCGTCGACGAGTTTCACCCCGGGAGCTGCCTCCAGTGCTTGGCGTATTTGAGCCACGCTGAGCGGCTGCTCGGTCTCAAACCACACGCTCTCGGAGTGGCTGCGGAGCGAGGACACGCGCACGCAGGTGGCACTTGTGCGCACATCGCTGTGCATGATTTTGCGCGTCTCGTTGAACATCTTCATCTCCTCCTTTGTGTAGTCGGTCTCGGTCATCGAGTCGATTTGCGGTATCACGTTGTAGGCCAGTTGGTGCGGGAACTTCTTGATGGTCTTCACCTCTCCCGTCTCCACGATCTCTTTATATTGCTGTTGCAGTTCGGCCATGGCCACGGCTCCGGCACCGCTCGCACTCTGGTAGGACGAGACATGCACTTTTCTGATGGGGCTCAGCTTGTTGATGGGTTCCAGCACCACTACCATCATGATAGTGGTGCAGTTGGGGTTGGCGATGATGCCGCGCGGGCGGTTGAGTGCATCGGCCGCGTTCACCTCCGGCACCACCAAGGGCACGTCTTCATCCATGCGGAAGGCACTCGAATTGTCTATCATCACAGTCCCGTGCTTGGTGATGGTTTCGGCAAAATCTTTGGATGTGCCGCCGCCGGCAGAGACAAATGCAATGTCGATATCCTTGAAATCATCGTTATGCTGCAAGAGTTTCACTTCATGGTCTTTTCCCTTGAAGGTGTATTTTCGGCCGGCACTACGCTCGCTGCCAAACAACACCAGTTCGTCCATCGGGAAATTTCTCTCGGCGAGAATGCGCAGGAACTCTTGTCCCACGGCGCCACTTGCGCCAACAATCGCTACTTTCATAATCGGATTTTGTTTAATGAAATAAAGTATGTCGGTTGCAAAATTACAACTTTTTGCGCTATAAAAGACAATAAATCGATGTTTTTTCTTTTGCTTTGATGTAATATCGGTGTTTTGGACGCCTCCGCAGGCGACTTTATGGCGAGTGTGGTGACAAAAAGCGGACAAAAGATTTTGATATTCAGACGATTTGCATTAACTTTGCACATATTCTATATAGAACGATCCGTCCACCAAGCCCGCTATGTTGTATATCTCGCATTATTTCCCCATCACCGACCCGACGCTCATCTTTTTTGTGGTGTTGATCATCATCCTCTTTGCGCCGATCATCATGGGTAAGTTGCGCATCCCCCACATCATAGGCATGGTGCTGGCCGGAGTGCTCGTGGGGCAGTATGGACTGAACATACTCAAGCGCGACTCCTCGTTTGAACTTTTCGGGCGTGTGGGCCTCTATTACATCATGTTTTTGGCCGCTCTGGAGATGGACATGCAGGGCGTGAAGCGCAATAAGTATCGTATGCTAGCTTTCGGTCTGTTGACTTTCTCCATCCCCTTCATCCTCACCTATTTCATGGGCACCTGTCTACTCGGCTATTCCGGTTCGGCTTCGCTGCTGTTGGGGTGCATCATGGCTTCCAACACGCTCATTGCCTACCCCATCGTCACGCGCTACGGGTTACAGCGCAAGCCCAGTGTGACCCTCAGTGTGGGGTCGAGTATGCTCTCTCTGCTCATGGCCCTGCTCGTGCTGGCAGGCCTTGTGGCCTCCCATCAAAACTCGGGTGGGGCTGCTTTTTGGGTGTGGTTTGCTTTGCGTTTCGTCCTCTATTGTGCCGCGATGATATGGCTCATCCCCCGGCTGACGCGCTGGTTTCTGCGCCGCTACAGCGATGCGGTGATGCAGTTTATCTTCGTCATGGCCATTCTTTTCATGAGTGCCGCCCTTTCCGACATAGCCGGTGTGGAGGGAATCTTCGGCGCCTTCCTCGCCGGCCTCATCCTCAATCGCTACATTCCCCATGTGTCGCCACTGATGAATCGCATTGAGTTTATCGGCAACGCACTGTTCATCCCCTATTTCCTCATCGGTGTGGGGATGATTATCAATGTGGGGCTGCTCTTCAGTGGAGGCCACATCTTGTGGGTGGTGTTCTGCATCGTGCTCTTCGGCACGCTCGGCAAGGCCCTTGCCGCCTACGGGGCTTGTCTGGGATTCCGTCTGCCCGTGTCGTCGGGACACATGATGTTCGGTCTCACTTCGGCCCACGCCGCCGGCAGCATTGCCATGGTGCTGGTGGGAATGAGGCTGGTGGTGGCTCCGGGGAGGTATCTTGTGGACGATGACATGCTCAACGGCGTGGTGTGCATGATACTCTGTACGTGCATCATCTCGTCGATGATGACCGACTGGTCGGCCCGTAAAATCATCCTGCGCGACAACACGCTGCCCGCAGATGACGGTCGGCAGGCCGACGATGAGAAGATTCTCGTGCCGGTGAAGTATCCCGAATATGCCGACCTGCTCATGAGTCTGGCCATGCTCATGCGCAATCCTAAGCTCAATCGCGGACTTATAGGGCTCAATGTGGTCTATGACGACAAGGACATGCGCTACAACCAAGATCAGGGCCGCCGCCTTCTTGACCATTGTATGCAGCTTGCTGCTGGTACTGACGTAAGGATGCAGACCCAAGTGCGCATTGCCGCCAATATCGCCAATGGCATTAAACATGCCTTCAGCGAGTTTCAGGCATCCGAAATCATCATCGGTATGCACATGCACAAGGAGGTCTCAACCAAGTTCTGGGGAGAGTTCCATCAAAGCCTTTTTAATGGTTTACGCCGCCAGATAATTATGGCCCGCCTCCGCCAGCCGCTCAATACCATCCGCCGTATACAGGTGGCTGTGCCCTCACGGGCCGAGTTTGAACCGGGATTCTATCGCTGGCTCGAACGCCTGTCGCGTCTGGCCGGCAATCTGGAGTGCCGTGTGCAGTTTCATGGACGTAAGGAGTCGTTGGCCCTTATCAACGAGTTTGTGCAAAACCGGCATCCTGCCGTGAGAGCCGACTATGCTCTCATGGAGCATTGGAACGAACTTCCGCGCCTGGCTTCCACCATAGCCTCCGACCATCTCTTCGTGGTGGTGGCGGCGAGAAAGGGTACGGTGTCTTACAAGACGGCTCTCGACCGGCTGCCCGATGAGCTGACACACCACTTTTCGGGTATGAACTTGCTCATCATTTTCCCCGATCAGTATGGTGAAGCACCCGACTCCATGACCTTTGCAGAGCCCCAGCATCAGGAGGAAGTAAGTGCCTACGAGTTGCTCAGTTCGTGGGTAAAGCGCCATTGGCGGCGTTGAAATCTGCGTCAAAGGTCGCCGGAAAAGACGGTTGGCGGTAACAGGAGCGGCAGGAATAAGAGTCCGAGCATCTCTATTAAGTAACAAAAACCACATCAAATGATAGACATCAAAGGTATAACCAAGAGCTTCGGCTCGTTGCAGGTGCTCAAAGGCATTGACTTGCGTATAGACCAAGGAGAGGTGGTGAGCATCGTCGGCCCCAGTGGGGCGGGTAAAACCACACTTTTGCAAATCATCGGCACACTCGACCGGCCCGACAGTGGGCAGGTCGTGGTAGACGGTGTGGATGTCGGTAAGTTGTCAACCGGAAAGTTGAGTGACTTCCGCAATCTGCATCTCGGTTTTGTTTTCCAGTTCCATCAGCTCCTGCCCGAGTTCTCAGCACTTGAAAACGTGATGATTCCGGCGTTTATCGCGGGTCGGAGTAGGGGAGAGGCCAAGCGGAGGGCAACTGAACTTCTTGACTTTATGGGGCTTGCCGACCGTGCTTCCCACAAGCCCGCCCAACTGTCGGGAGGCGAAAAGCAGCGTGTGGCCGTGGCTCGTGCGCTGGTAAACAATCCGTCCGTCATACTGGCCGACGAACCTTCGGGCAGTCTCGATTCCAAGAACAAGGACGAGCTCCACCGCCTTTTCTTCGACCTGCGCGACAAGTTCGGCCAGACGTTTGTCATCGTGACCCACGACGAGGGACTTGCTGCCATCACCGACCGAACCATACATCTGAAAGACGGGCAGGTGGTTGGAGACTCCTTGGGTGCTGCCCATCCTGAACGGTCTGCCGGTGCTGAGCCGGCTCCAAGCACGCCGTCCCCGTCAGAAGAAAGCCCGGTAACAGAAGGAAAGGAAAATGCCGGATAATCATTTAAACAAAGAGAAGATAATGGAAAAAGAAAATCAGTATAACGACCCACGCCAACCGAGACTTGGCGAATACAATCGGTTGCGCGTGAAAGAAGTTGCCCGCCGCGAAGGCTATGGCGAGGTGTTCGGCATGTATCTCGACGGAGGCCGCGAGGGAGACATCCTCATGCCCCAGCGCTATGTGCCCGAAGGGTTGCAGCCGGGCGACGAGGTGGAGTGTTTCATCTATCTCGACCAAGACGAACGCCCCATCGCCACCACCGAGAAACCGCTGGCCAAGGTGGGAGACTTTGCCTATCTGGAAGTGAAATGGGTGAATGAATACGGAGCTTTCCTTGGTTGGGGACTGATGAAAGACCTCTTTTGTCCTTTCCACGAGATGAAACGAAAGATGGTGATAGGCGACAGCCATGTCGTGTATGTCCACATCGACGAAGAGAGTTACCGCATCATGGCTTCAGCCAAGGTTGACAAGTTTCTCGACACCTCTCGTCCGCCCTATCGCCCCGGTGATGAAGTGGAGCTGCTTGTGTGGAAGAAGACCGACCTCGGCTTCAAGGTGATTGTGGACAACCGCTTTGCCGGCCTGCTCTATAAAGACCAGATATTTCAATATGTGCATGCGGGCGACCGCATGAAAGGCTACATTAGCCAAGTGCGCCCCGACGGGAAGATTGATGTGGCCCTGCAACCTGTGGGCCGGAAGCAGACGACCGACTTTGCCGAAACGCTCTATCAGTATCTCAAGGACAACGACGGCACGTGCGACCTTGGCGACAAGAGCGAGGCCGATGACATCTATGCGCGTTTCCACGTGAGCAAAAAGGTGTTCAAGCGTGCTGTGGGCGATCTCTATCGCCGCCGGCTCATCGAGGTGAGTCCCATGAGCATCAGGCTCGTTTAAGGTAGATGACCGCTTCCACAACACCCCTTGCGAAAAGATAAACGATGAAGGCCAGCCACAACGCGTGGTTGGCCATTGTTGTTTTCAGGCCCATGTAGACGGCGAAGAAACACACAGCAGCCATCACCGATGACAGCAGTAGCCCTTTGGTGTGGGTGATGCCCACGAAGATGCCGTCGAAGATGAAGGCGGCCATGCCTGCCGCCGGTATGGCCACTGCCCACGGGAAGTAGGCTCCCGCGGTCTCCACGACCGTCTCATCGCTCGTGAGCAGGTGCAGGAAAGCGTGTCCCCCACTTATATATAATAAGGTGAAAGCTACCGTGACGATGCTCCCCAGCACGAAGAGTCTCCTTACCGTCTCGTGGAAGGCTTGCCGGTTGCCCGCCCCGTGGTAACGGCCGCAAAGTGCCTCTCCGGCGTAGGCAAACCCGTCGCTGAAGTAAGAGAATATCGTGAAGAGCTGCATGAGCAGTGTGTTGACGGCCAGAATGAGCACCCCCTGCCGCGAACCGGCTGCCGTGAACGAGAGAAACACGGCCACGAGAAAGAGTGTTCGCAGGAATATGTCGCGGTTGACAACGAAGAAACGGACAAGCGCTTCGCGATTGAACAGCCCTTGCAAGCGGGCGTGGATGCGCAACCGGCCGTAGTGCCGCCACAGCAGTGAGACGGCCATGAGCAGTCCGCCCCACTGGGCGATGACCGTTCCGGCTGCCACACCGGCTATGTCCATCCGGAAACCGAGCACCAGCGTGAGGCTGGTCACGATGTTGATGATGTTTTGCGAGATGGAAACCACCATCGGCAGGCGTGTGTTCTGCATGCCCACGAACCATCCCGTCAGCCCATACAGGCTCAGCATGGCGGGAGCCCCCCATATACAGATGTTGCAGTAGAGCCGGCAGAGGCCGAGCATGGAGTCGTCGGGCTGCATGGCCCACAGCCCCAGGCTGATGACGGGGCGTTGCAAGAGCACGAATAGCAGCCCGATGCCGAAGCCGATGGAGAGCGTGCGCAAGAGGATGCGCACCACCTCGTCGAGCTCCCGGCGGCCGTAGGCTTGCGATGTCATGCCGCCGGTGCCCATGCGCAGGAAGCCGAACACCCAGTAGAGCACGTTGAATATCGTCGTGCCCACGGCTATGGCACTGATATACCGGGCGTCACCTATGTGGCCTACAATGGCCACATCGACAAGTCCCAGTAGCGGCACCGTGATGTTGGAAACAATCGACGGCAACGCCAAGCGGAGTATTTGTTGGTCGCGATGATGCATAGTCTTCTGCAAAGATAGATAAAAAAGCCGGAAAATGAAGCCCGCCGTTTCTGAAGATTATTAGTCTCTCCTTGCCATGCAGTTTATCTCGAAGTTTTATGCGGAGACTTGTTGGCACACCATATTTTTACAGTTGTACATCCAACGGAGTTTCCTTAATTTGAAGGTCTGACTTCCGTCTTTTCCGAAACTCGACTTTTGCTTTTTGTATGGCAGTCGTAATTCGCGGAGCAACCTTTGTGCATACAACATACGAGTGACGATTGCCATCATGTTCTCCAAGTTTAAGGATGGTTGTACGAAGTTGTACGATTGCATGTGGAATGTCAGACCCTTTCAGTTCTATATATCTTTCTTCATGTTCATCGGCAGAGCAAAGCATGTTGTCACACTTTGCACCCTCATGTAAAGCACCCCCGTCTACTTTTACCTTTTTGTATAAACTCCTTTGAGAATTGTGAAATCTGATAATGCTTCGTAGTTCCTGAAACTTTATAATGGAGTCTGTTGTTTTCCTCACACAGCTGTCCGGCACGTTTCTCATATATTCAACAGATAGTCAAAGTCGTTACTTATTTCTTGCGAGGCTGCATCAATGGCGTCAGCGGAAATCAAACGGAAGTCTTCGTCCATGATAGAATGGTTTCTCCCGTTCGACATCTCAAAGGCTGCAACTTCATCATAGCATAGTGTTTGGCGTTTGGGCATTATCACAGAAACTTTATCTGCCTTTTCTTTAGACATTGCCATCGTCTCACCCGCCAAAATGATATTGTTGAATGCCGTTAGGATATATGGACTGTGAGTTGCGACGAAACATGTATGTTGCACATTTCCATTAAGCATTTCTACAAGTGAATACACAAAACTTTTCTGTGTAGAAGGAAAAATGTGCGCTTCAGGTTCTTCAACGAACAAGTCTGTGTGGTGAGGGGTGAGAATCGTGTCGATGATATTCTGCTGTTCTCCCTTGGTCAGACCGGCACATTCCTTTGCCACAACTTCATGCAAGTTTTGTCTGAGCATGTCTTGTTCAACGTTGGTATGAGCTTCCTTATAATATTCCGAAGTTAGATAGCGAAGCATCACATATAGAGGAGTCAAGGCTTGAAGCCCACTCGATGCGACTGTCAGATCAAGTTCCTTTCCATTTTCCAGCTTTATGCGATCTCCTTGATTATACGCATTATATTCGTATTTGACAGGTAAATCAAGTATCTGTTCTCCTTTTAGGAATGCCTTGCGGGCAAATTCCCACTCTTTCATGAAATCAAGAATGTTATCCTTATTCATGTTCACTTGATACCAGTTTGGTATTGCAGCCACAAGATTTCTCTCAGCCGGGATATAGGCAATCTTGGTCCGCTTGTATTTCCAACGCTTTGCCTCGTTCCATTTGAAGGTACATTTCTTGTTCTTCTCTGAATAATCAAAGGAAACGGCATCATTTTCATATCTGATATAAGTCTCCTGTTGCAGATAGCCTTCCAACTTGTGAAAACCTATAAGATTTTCGATGAAGAAGTTTGAGTCGCAGTATTTATCAGGATTTTGAGTTAGTTCTATCTGCCTTTCCATCCAGTCGCAGAAACATGCAATCTTCAGTATGGTGCTCTTTCCGGAACTCTGTGGCCCAATAATGATATTGACACGTCTTAAATCCATGTCCGCCTCTTTTATTGGACCAAAATGGCGAATTACTAAGTGTTTCATATTTGATGATGGTTTTAGCTCAAAATCCTATCTTCTGCAAAGATAGGAAAATATCTTCATTTGACAGTAAACGCGTTGTTGTTTTTATTTCTTTTTTCGTTTTATCTACTTGCTTCCTGTCTTCTTGCCTTTCATTACTTCATAAAGACATCGGGAGCACCCCTTGCAGGACGCTCCCGATGTGTGTATGGTGCTTAAAACAGCTGTCGGTCTCATGTTGTCAGCCCTTTCGGACGGCAACAACTTTACTTTCTCTTGCCTTTCGAAGCCAAAGCTTCACGGCGTTCTTTCAGCATTTGCCGGCAACGGCTGGCCGTCTGGTCGCCGATTTTGGCATTTACTTGAATCAAACTTTTATCCATCATGTTATCCTTACTAAATATTGGTTTGAGCTGCAAAGGTATGTTTTTCTCTCCTTTCGGCCATCTTTTTGGGCGAAAAACGGTGTCATTGCCGGTCGTTTTTTGACCTATGTCAACTCCGTTGTGGTGTGATGAGGGCTTTTTCTCCCCATCCCGCGGCCTCGCCAGAGGTCTCCAAGAAGGCAGTTTCATGTCCCCGATAGGGATTTCCTCCTGCGAAATAGGATTTTCCCCTTTTACGATTGGAAGAAAAAGCCGACCTTTGCGCACGGAAATTAAATTTTAAAGAGAACTTGCTTTAAACGAAACATCACAATGAAGAAGATAACACTGATGATTGCGGGCGCGGCCCTGCTGCTGTCCGGTTGTGGAGGAATGGGAACAATGGGAGACACTTCGTCTCAAGCCACATCGACAACTTCGTCTACGGGCAGCGTGCTCGGAGGCATATTGGGGGCCGCCACCGACGGCGAGACCATCGGCAACGTGCTCTCCTCGGTCATCGGACTGGACAAGCTGACCTCCAAACAACTCCTGGGCATTTGGCGCTACGACGGACCCGGTTGTGCTTTCACCTCGCAGAGTGCTTTGGCCAAGGCCGGTGGCGAAGTGGCTGCGACCGAAGTGGAGAAAAAACTCGAGGTGCAATACAAGAAATTAGGGTTCACTCGTTCCAACACCTATATCCAATTTGAAAGCGACGGAACTTTCGCGGCCAAACTCGACGGTAAGAGTTGGAGCGGCACCTACACCTTCGACACCGCCACCTCACAGCTGCGCCTGCAAGGACTGCTGCTCAACCTCACCGGCTATGCCAAGCGCAACGGTTCGGGCATCAGCATACTTTTTGAATCGAAAAAACTACTCACGCTCATCCAAACCCTCTCGGCCATGAGCGGCAACACCACGATAGCCTCCATCGGCGAAATCAGCAAAAACTACGACGGTGTGCGTTTAGGATTTGACATGAAGCAATAATCCAAGTAACAAAAGACGGTAATAACAAGCATGGGACGCATGAGGAGAGAGCTCCGAGTGCGTCCCTTTCCCGTGTTCGGGAAACCGTTGATGCCCCGACCGTGCCGGAGATGCCGATAAGGAGTGCTACATGATGACGAACAACCTTTACAAAAACACTTCCACGAAAACTCTCCAACCAGATTGGAAAACGGGACTTGGAACCCTGCGAAAGCCTCTCCGATTTGCCATTCTGGCCCTTCGAGTTTGCAAAAGAGCCACAGTTGAAAGCCAAACGGGCCACAGTTGCAGCGCAAATGTGGCCCTTTTGCAAGCCCGTTTGGCCCATTTAAGGCCCATTTTTGGCCTTTAAATGGTGTTGATAAAATTCAAACACTTGATTTCCAGTGATTTAGAAACTTCGTCAAAACTCGCGTATTTGCCCCCGACCGGTCACTCCACGAAAATATCGCAAGCAGGGAGGCCGAAAAGCAGTAATTGGTTTGACAAAACGATAGAGCCCGGACAGCCCGGCAAGGATATGGGATGCCCCCGTCGCGCTTGTCAGCTCCAATGTCGTCAGCCATCCGCAGCGGATGGCTGACACTCACTGCCCATAGGCGTGTACGGGATAGTCGGTCGTGAAATGCAGGCCGCGGCACTCCTTGCGCTCGATGGCCCAACGGGTGATGAGGTAGCCCACGTTGATCATGTTGCGCAGTTCGCAGATATCCCGGCTGGCCTTCACGTGCTTGAACAGAGCCTCCGTCTCCTCGTAGAGCAGGTCGAGGCGCGTCCACGCCCGTTTCAGCCGCAAGTCAGAACGCACAATGCCCACATAGTTGGACATGATTTCGCCCACCTCCTTCACGCTTTGCGTGATGAGTATTTTCTCCTCGTTGGTGAGTGTGCCCTCGTCGTTCCATTCGGGCACATTGGTGTTGAACGCATAGTCGTCCACATGAGCCAGACTGTGTTTGGCAGCCGTGTCGGCATAGACCACCGCCTCGATGAGCGAGTTGCTGGCCAGTCGGTTGCCGCCGTGCAGGCCCGTGCAGGCACATTCACCGATGGCATAGAGGCGGTTGATGCTCGACCGCCCGTCGAGATCCACCTTGATTCCGCCGCACATATAGTGGGCCGCCGGGCGCACGGGGATATATTCCTTGGTGATGTCGATGCCGATGCTGAGGCACTTGTGATAGATGTTGGGAAAGTGTCGCTTGGTCTCTTCCGCGTCTTTGTGGGTCACGTCGAGGCACACATGGTCGATTCCGTGCATCTTCATCTCCTTGTCGATGGCCCGTGCTACGATGTCGCGCGGGGCCAGCGAGAGCCGCTTGTCATATTTCTCCATGAACGACTCGCCCGTGGGCAGTCGCAAAATGCCGCCATAGCCACGCATGGCTTCGGTGATGAGGAAGGCCGGATGGGTTTCGCCCTGATGGAAGAGAGCCGTGGGGTGGAACTGCACAAACTCCATGTCGGCCACGGTGCCCTTGGCCCGGTAGACCATCGCCTCGCCGTCGCCTGTGGCCACGACAGGATTGGTAGTGGTCTGGTAGACGGCACCGCATCCGCCCGTACACATCACCGTCACCTTGCTCAGATACGTGTCCACCTTCTGCGTGTCGGGATTGAGCACATAGGCCCCGTAGCACTCGATGTTACGGGTGCGGCGGGTCACTTCCTGCCCCAAGTGGTGCTGCGTGATGATTTCCACGGCGAAGTGGTTTTCCTTGATGTCTATATCGGGATTGGCGCGCACGGCAGCCATCAGTCCGCGCTGGATTTCGGCCCCGGTGTCGTCGGCATGGTGCAGAATGCGGAACTCGGAATGTCCGCCCTCGCGGTGAAGGTCGAACCGTCCGTCTTGCTTCTTGTCGAAGTTCACCCCCCACTGCACGAGTTCTTTGATCTGTTCCGGCGCTTTCCTCACCACCTGCTCCACGGCCTTCCGGTCGCTCACGAAGTCGCCGGCAATCATGGTGTCCTCGATGTGCTTGTCGAAGTCGTCCACTTCCATGTCTGTCACCGAGGCTATGCCACCTTGGGCAAACGCCGTGTTGGCCTCTTCAAGCCCCGTTTTGCAGATCATGCAGATTGTTCCCTTGTGCGCTCTGGCTATTTTCAGGGCGTAGCTCATGCCGGCCACTCCCGAGCCGATAATCAAAAAGTCGTATTTGTAAACCATAATTTTTAGTGCGTTGAGCGGTGGCGTTGAGCGGGATGGGCCGGCGCTATCGCTTGCTTTTGGTTGCAAAAGTACGAAAAAGAAAACATAAATACATCGGATGCGTATTTTTTTTGTAATTTTGCAGTCGATTGTTGATAAAATGATTGTTTGCCGGCTTCTCCAATTTTCTTCATCCCCTTGGAGCAGGGCCTGCGAAACTTAGAATGACAACGTATGGACAGGACTTTTCACCGGAGGTTTACGGTAGGCGCAAAAAGCGGCATAGCCCTCTTTTCTCTTTTGGCCCTCTACTTTTTTTGGACGAAGACCGCCGTCATCGGCCTGCTCTTGCTGATTGTGGTTGTGGGCATGATAGAGCGTGTGATACACACTACCTACACCTTTCGGCGTGTCAAACCCATTGACAGAGACGAGGAGCACGAGTTTCTGGTTATCGACAAAGGGCGGCTTTCGACCAATGTCAACATTCCCGTGAATGAAATTGTGAAGGTCTCGACCATTCGCACTGTCCTCGGTCTGGGGCATTATCTGCTTCTGGAGTATGGAGCGGGCAACATGACCGGTGTGGAGCCTGAAAACGAAGAGGCCTTTCTGAACGAATTGAAAAAGAGACAGGCCATCGGCGATATGGCTGTGAAAAAAGAAGATGATGAAACGTAATTGGAAGTATTTGTGTACGGCGCTGCTCGCTCTGTTCGTGGCTTTGCCCCTCTCGGCGCAGCGCGAAGACGAGCGCATAGAGGATAACGACGATTCGGCCGTGGCCGATGCCCAGATGGTGGACAGCCTGCTGGCCGACAGTGTGGCCCTGCCGTGGCCGCAGTCTGTGCAGCGGCAGATCGACCGGCTGTTGGAAAGCAAACTGTTTGAGACCTCGCAAGTGGGCATGATGGTGTGGGATCTCAATGCCGACTCCTGCATCTATGCCCGCAACGCCCGGCAGTTGCTGCGCCCCGCCAGCACGATGAAACTCGTCACGGCCATTACAGCCATCGACCGGTTGGGAGGTTCCTATCAGTTTAAGACGCAGTTGAAATATACCGGAACGATAGAAAACGGCACGCTCACCGGCGACCTCTACTGTGTGGGGGGCATGGATCCGCGGTTCAACAGCGACGATATGACCGCCTTTGTGTCATCACTTCGGGAGATGGGCGTAGACACCATCCGCGGTTCCATCTATGCCGACAAGACCATGAAAGACGATGCCCTGTATGGCGAAGGGTGGTGCTGGGACGACGACAATCCCACGCTCACCCCACTGCTCATCGGGCGCAAAGACTTGTTCATGGATCGGTTCACCTCCAAACTGCGCGAGGCGGGCGTGGTGTTTTCTGCCTTTGCCACTTCCAACCGCCGTTGTCCGGCCGATGCCTACAGCATCGTCACCCGTTTTCACACCATCGACCAGATACTCATGCGTATGCTCAAGGAGAGCGACAACCTCTATGCCGAGTCCATGTTCTATCAGCTGGCAGCCTCCACGGGCAACCGGCCGGCAGGAGCAGGAAGTGCTCGGGCATTGGTGAAGCAACTCATCGACAAAATCGGACTGGAGGCCTCGCGCTACAAGATAGCCGATGGGTCGGGCCTGTCACTCTACAACTATGTGAGCGCCGAACTGCTCACGCGCCTGCTGCGCTATGCCTACAAGAATGACAACATCTATCTGCAACTGTCTCAGGCACTGCCCGTAGCGGGCGTGGATGGCACATTGAAGAAGCGTATGCACGGTTCGTTCACCAGCGGCAACGTGCATGCCAAGACCGGTACGCTCACGGGCATCATCTCCCTGGCCGGTTACTGCACGGCTTCCAACGGGCACAAGCTCTGCTTTGCCATCATCAATCAGGGAGTGATGCATGGCAAGAATGCCCGTGCCTTTCAAGACAGGGTGTGTACTGTGCTCTGCCAGCCCCAATAGTGGGAGCTGAGGCAGCATAATGTGTATTGGAAAACAAAATGGATAAGGAAATAATGATATGGACAGAATAAGAATTTTCGTAGAAGAATTGATCAGTTTGGCAGGGCTCACCGGCTCAGCCGTTCCCGTGGTCCGCCACATACTTTTGATTGTCGTGGCCATAGTCTTGGCTTGGACGGGCGATTTCTTGGGACGGAAGGTGTTGGTTCCCCTCATCGGAAAGCTGACCGGGAAGACCGAAGCCAAGTGGGACAACGTGCTCTTCAACCGTCAGGTGATAGTCTCGGCCTGCCACATCATCCCCGCCGTCATCATTTGGGAACTCCTGCCCATGGTGTTCTATCAGTTTCCCTTAGTCAGGGAACTGCTTGCCCGGCTCACGGCTATTTACATCACAGTGATGGTCGTGCGCACGGGCACGGTGTTCATCAATTCTTTCAGCTTGCTCGAGACCGACGGCCGCCGTTCCAGTGCGCGCCAGTATTTTCAGTCTTTCTGCGGTGTTTTGAAGATTCTGATGTTTTTTGTCGCCGCGGTTATTGTGGTGGCCATTGTTCTGGGGCGGTCGCCCATGCGACTTTTTGCCGGTCTGGGTGCCACCTCGGCCATTCTGATGTTGGTGTTCAAAGACACGATAGAAGGACTTGTGGCCGGCATCCGCCTCACGAGCAACGACATGTTGCACAAGGGCGATTGGATCACCGTGCCCGGAACGCAGGTCAATGGCGTGGTGGAGGACATCTCGCTCACCACGGTGAAAGTGAAAAACTTCGACAACACCATCCTCACTGTCAGTCCCACGGCTCTTGTCAGCGGCAGTTTCCAAAACTGGATAGGTATGCAGCGGAGTCCCGGTCGCCGCGTGCAACGCAAGCTCTATTACGATTTTCGCAGCATCCGATTTGTTGACGAGGAGCAGAAGACAACCAACCTCACACAGTTTCGCTATGCTGCGGAGAAGTATCTGGCAGGTCTGGAGGCCGTGAACAGCCAGATGATGATTATGGTGCGCCAACTTGAGGCTACCCAGTGCGGTCTGCCTGTTGAGTTTTATTTTTTCTTGAAGAGCAAGGAGTGGAAGACCTACGAACATCAGTTGGCCGACATCTTGGAATGGTTCTATGCCAAGTCGGTCGATTTCGGGTTGAAGATATACCAGCAATATCCCGAGCAGTGACACCGGTCCGGTGTCTCCTGTCATGCCGTCATTTTTCCTGTCAGCCGTAATGTGTTGGCATTCAGCTGACTGTGGCGATAATGACAGCATGACGGGAAATCGGGCCTAAAACAATTTTACTCCCTGTGTGGCTTGCTTTCCCTTGCTGTCACGGCCAAAGCCACGGTGATGTCGTCGTAGGAAATATAGTCCGGACAAGCCTCTTTGATGGCCGAACGGCTGCGACTCTCGACATGGGCGATGGCTTGCTGTATGGTTTGCAGTTTGCTTTTCGTGAGCAGTTGCTCCATAGGCAATGCCCCAATAGCCACATAGTGGGCCAGATGGGTGATGATGGTGCTTGTTTTCAGGTCTCTTTCTCGGGCTATCTCTTTCGGTTTCATGCCTTTCTGATACATTCCGAAGCTCACGGCCTTGGTGTCTTCCTTTGGCCCGGCGGCCTTTCTTTCCTTTTTCTTTTGCTCCTTCTTGTTTTTTTGTGCCCGTTTCTTGGCCTCTTCCGGGTTCATGATGTCCATTGCTTCGAGCATGGAGAGTTGTTTGGCCTTCAGATAGGTGGCAGTGGAAAAACCCTGTGCGGCAATCTTTTCGAGCAGCAGCTTCTTGGAGTGGTAGCCCTGTTCGAGTTCGGCCACGGCATTGGCATAGCGTTTCATGGCCGCCTTATTGCCTATGGTGGCAGTGCGGGTGGGGGAGAGAAGTGGGGCGAAGAGCTCGCCAAGCGTGTCACTGAAGTAGCAGGCACTGCGGCTCACACGCTCCAGGAAGTCCCTGTCGTGGAGTTGCTGCCGAGTGAGGCCCGCGATGTGAGTATTCCATTTGTAGGCTACGTTGTTCACCTTTTCGCCCATGCCGGCGGCCAACTGCTTGTGTGCCAGTGTCAGTTGTGGGTGAGAATGGCTGAAAAACTCCATGAGCAGTCTGCCCACGTATTGTTCCTGTCGCAACAACTCGGCAAACTGGAACAGTTCAAGCAGCTGGTGGCGGTAGTATTCCTCCTTCATGTCGGGCAATGCCGCGAAACTTTCTTTTGCCGCTTCGCCCTGTCGGCTGATGTAGGAGTCTACACGCGGATCGTTGATGATGGCTCTTGGTTCGATGGGCGACGAGAGAACGAGCCCTTCGAGCGATTTGCAGCGGCTTAGGGCCACGTAGACCTGCCCTGAAGCAAACGAGGCATTGGCGTCGATGATGGCGTGGTCGAAGGTCAGGCCCTGGCTTTTGTGGATGGTGATGGCCCAAGCCAGTCGCAGCGGGAACTGTCTGAACACACCCTGCACGTCAGACTCTATCTCCCGGGTCTCCTCGTTGAGCACGTATTTGGCGTTTTCCCACTCCTGTGGTTCCACCTTGATGGCATCCCGGTCGCCCGGACAGTGTACGAAAATGGTGGAATCGTCGAGATAGGTCACGTGGCCTATGCGACCGTTATAATAGAGGTGGTCGGCCGACGGGTCGTTCTTGATGAACATCACTTGCGCTCCCACCTTCAGCGTGAGTGTCTCTGCTGTGGGATAAGCGTACTCCGGAAAAGTGCCCTTGATGTCGGCACGATAGGTGAACGGGGCGTTCGGCAACTTGCGGAGTTCCGACTCGTTGTAGTTGTCGGCCAAATAGTTGTGTGTGGTGAGGCGTATAAAACCCTCCTCAGGACGGGGACGGAACCCAGTATTGCACCGTGTGTTGAGCTGTTGCAGGTCGTCTGCCGATGTCCGGCCGTCACGGATGTGGTTGAGTATCTCGATGAACGAGGAGTCCTGCTGCCGGTACACGTGGTCGAGCTGGATGGTCACATAGTCTATCTGCTGCAAAGCCTTCGATCCGAAAAAGTAGGGCGTGTCATAGTAGGGATTGAGTATTTCCGCGTCTTCGGGCGTGACGACGGGTGTGAGTTGTTGCAGGTCGCCTATCATCAGCAGTTGCACGCCGCCGAAAGGCTTGTATTTGTCACGATAGCGGCGCAGCACCCAGTCGATGGCGTCAAGCAAATCGCTTCTCACCATCGATATCTCATCGATCACGAGGATGTCGAGTGTGCGGATGATTTTGCGCTTCTCCTTGCCGAAGTCGTAGCGGTCGCGGATGTCGGTGCCCGGAACGAAAGGCGATAGAGGGAGTTGGAAAAACGAATGGATGGTCACGCCGGCCGCATTGATGGCTGCCACTCCCGTGGGTGCTACCACCACCATGCGTTTCATGCTGTGTTCTTTTAGTGCCTTGAGGAATGTCGTCTTGCCCGTCCCGGCTTTCCCTGTGAGAAAGATACTCTTTCCCGTGTGCTCCACAAAGTCCCATGCCAGTCGCATTTCCTTATTTTGTTCCATGCCGTTTAGTCTTTTCTTTTTCTCGTTTCGTTTGCCGATAGTGCAAAGTTACGCTTTTTTTTCGTATTTTTGCAAAAGCAAATAGAAAACCTCACGGCTTGTTTCCGATGATTCATCCCTATTTCTCCATGACGATACTTCGCTGGTTTGAGGCTCATGGCCGGGTGCTTCCGTGGCGTCAGACGCATGATCCTTATGCCATTTGGCTCAGCGAAATCATCCTCCAGCAGACCCGCATCGAGCAGGGCCGACCCTATTGGGAACGGTTCATGCAGCGTTGGCCGTCGGTAGAAAAGCTCGCCGCGGCCAGTGAGGACGATGTGTTGCGCGAGTGGCAGGGATTGGGCTATTATTCCCGTGCACGCAACTTGCACAAAGCGGCGAGGCAGATCGTGGAGTTGGGGCGGTTCCCCGACACGTTTGAGACCATCAAGCGACTCAAAGGGGTGGGCGACTATACGGCTGCGGCTGTAGGTTCCATCGCCTTCGATCTGCCCGTGGCCGTTGTCGACGGCAATGTGTATCGGGTGCTTGCCCGCCATTTCGGCATATCCACCCCCATCAACTCCACCGAAGGCAAGAGAGAGTTTGCCGCATTGGCACAGGCATTGTTGCCGCCCGACAAGGCCTCGGCTTACAATCAGGGTGTGATGGATTTCGGGGCCATGCAGTGCACGCCGGCTGCCGACTGCGCGGGCTGCCCACTTCAAGAGTCGTGTGTGGCTTATCGGGAAAACCGTGTGGGGGAACTGCCCGTCAAGTTGCGGACTGTGAAAGTGAGTGAGCGGAGACTGGTGTATGTATATATAAGGTGTGCCGGATTTACAGCTATTCGTCGTCGCAGCGCCGGAGATATATGGCAAGGGTTGTGGGAACCGGCCAATGTTTCGGCTTTTCCAGAATTGGAACTGCTGTTGGGAAAAGCCCGGTTGGTGAGAAAAGATGTGAAACATGTGCTCACCCACCGCATCATCTATGCCGACTTCTATCTGTTGGAAACAGATGAACGTCCCTTGCTTCCCTCAGATTATATCTGGATCAGGGAGGAAGAAATGGATGGTTACGGCATTCCGCGCCTCATCCAACTGTTTTTGGAATCTCTCTGAAGGGTTGGGATGAAGTTGTAGTTGAAAGACTTTCCTATTGCTTGATTTCCTCAATGCGGGTGACGATGGAATCACCGGAAGGCAACGTGTAGAATTTCACGCGCACCACGCGACCAATGTCAGCATTGCCCGTCACTTTCAAGTGTCGGCCTTTGCTAAACGAAGCCGTGTCGCGCCGGCTGGGATAGGAAAGCAGTTGGAGGGCCTGTGCGTTTGATTCCGGACCGATGAAAAACAGGTCGGCACTGTCTTTGATGTTTTTCATCCTTGCTTTGAGCAGCGTGTCTTGCCCGGCTTTCCGTCTGCCGGCCATTGTCGTGTCGTAAGGTTCAAACACGCTTGCAGCCACGGTGTCACCCAATTCCTCTTTTGGGGCAAACTTGCAGGAAGTGTGTATAAAGGTGATGAGCACCGTCACCAAGGCAAATATCAGCAGCTTTTTCATTCTTTTTCAGAGGAAAATAAGAGAGGTTTCGATTCCGGCTGCATCTTATTTCTTCACGGCCAGATTGTAGTTATAATAAGAGGTGTTGCCCGTGATGTCTTTCACCACGCGCAGGAATGGTGGGAAGTTGATGTCCTCGTGGTGGGCGATGCCTTTGGTCTCCAATATTACGAGATGATTGGCCGGTTCAAGATAGGTATCGAGTTCGAAAAACTGCCCTTTGTAGATGAAACTCTTACGCAGTTTGTGGATCGTCTGCCGGTAGGGATCGGCCTGTTGGAGCAGTGACTCGTAGAGATTGTTGCTCACCTGCCGTTCCACTACAATCTCCTCTTTGGGCGATATGCGTTTGGTCGTGGTGTGTACGTTGACCCGGTTGCCCTGCCACTCGCGCTTGCGCAAGCGCACCTCGCTGCTTGGTTCCGAGACCAGATAAGTCTGTGTGATATCGGCCACATTGTCGTCCGGCACATTACCGGTCACCTCCACGATGTATTTCCGTTCGTTGGCAATGGGCTGGGGCAGTCCGAGCACGTTGCTGATTTCTTTCACCACCCGGTTTATCTTGCGGTCGAAATCCACGTCGTTGTTGATCACCCGCAACCGTGGATGCCCCGTCCAGGCATTGATGACCTTCTTGTCGAGCAGCCGGGCCAGTTCCAACCCTTCAGTGCGTTCCTTGTTGTTGGAGGTGGTGTAGAACCGTTCGGCCCCGTCGGCCGCCGACACCAGATGCAGCACGGCATCGTAGCGTTCGTCGCGCAGTGCCCGGGTCGATGTGCCAACGGCCTGCGTGATGTCCTCCCACATCTCAGGTTTCATGTAGGCCGAGATGTCCATAGCCCCCCGGTCGCACACGATGAGTGTCGGTTTGTCGCACTCCTTGGCCATGCGCATGAACTTGTCTTCCAGTCCGAGCTGTATTTCGAGCGTGGCCTTTTCCCCTTGATAGAAAAGTCCTTGGTTCTTGGTGAGATAGTTCATGCCTGCCTGGGCAAACATGGTGGGCACTTCCGGGATAGTGAATACCTGATAGCCGAGGCTGTTGAAGTGTTCAATCACCTTGATGAGCGCCGTTGTCTTTCCGGCGCACGGGCCTCCTGTGAGTACGATTTTCTTAATTTCGGGCATAGTCGTTTACTGTAATCTCTTGCGTTGCAGCATCTTTTGCACGTGCAAAGGTAGTGTAAACCCATGAGAAAGCAAAAGAAAAGCCCGTTTTTCTTTGCTCTGACGAGTTTGCCCTTATACCGTGAAAGCAAAAAAGAAAGCGCATCCCTGTGCTGGATGCGTTTTTGTAGCTTGCCGATTGGGCCGTCATTTCCCGATATACCCCTTCAGTGCTTCCACGTAGGCAGCGAAGGCATCGGTGCCTTTAGGCGTGATGCGGCAGATGGTGCAGGGCTTTTTCCCCTTGAAAGTCTTCTCCACTTCGATGTATCCGGCCTTTTCGAGTTTGTCGATCTGTACGCTCAAGTTACCGGCCGTGGCCCCGGTCTGTTCCTTGATGTAGGGAAATTCGGCCTTGTCGACACTGATGAGCAGTGACATGACCGCCAATCGGAGTTCGCTGTGGAGCAGCGGATCTAATGGTGTGAACATAGGCCTACCCTTTCCTGCACTGGATGATGATGCCCGGGACGACCAAGGCGACGAATGCCGACAGGGCCAAAACGAGGTGTTGCGACGGCCCGAAGCAGAACAGACTGCCCACACTGCCGCCCAAGCCGGCCACGAAGCCGCTCACGGTGATGGTCATATTGTCCAACACCCTGCCCGTGATGGCTGTGGCAAGGCCGAAGAGCAGAATGATGATGGAGGTGATCGGGAATATCACTATCGGCTGTATAATGCCCGTACCGATGTGCTCGACCGACACTCCCATGAAGCTGCACGCCACTCCCAGTGCCATGGCCATAATGCCGAAGACGGCCCAGATCTGCCCCATGGTCTTGGTGACGAACGTATCGGGCAGATGTTCTTCGCGTTTTGACATGAGATAGTTGATGCCCCACGTGGCGAGCATGGCCGGGCACCACACAATGTTCCATTTCGAGCCGAAAGAAGTGTTGGCCCAGAGCAGCCATACGGCGATTGCCGTCACGATGACAGCCGTCCCCCACAGGAGGAAATACTTGCCTGAAAGGCTGACGAGGACTTTGCGGCTTTGCTCGATGCTCTTGGTGATGATCTCCAAACTGCGCTCGGCAGTCATGTTCTTGTTTTCTTCCATGATTCAGTTTTTTATCGGTTATACATTTGTTTGGGTGTTTGAGGTCTTTCTTTTGCAGGCCCTTTGGCTACCGGCGTGCCCTCACTTTGAGTGAAGGGAGAAATCCTCTTTTGTGTATGAATCACATTGCAAATATAATTAAGTTTATAATATAAACCAAATTATTCTATAAATAAATTCATCTTGGCGTGTATTTTTAACATTTCGACCTTTCGAAGCATATAGCAGGAAACTCATCCGGAAAATCAAATACATTTACACAGGGCTGTTTCGGAGTTTTAGAAGAAAAGAGATGAATGTCCGTTTCCATTACCTTTGCCTTGTCATTCGGCCCAAACGGCATTGCGAAACGGCCACACCCGGAAGCTCGCCCGGCCCGAATGAGAATGCGAAAGAGGCCCTTTCACAACGCCATTCGGGCCGGGAAAGCCCCCTTTAGGGGAGGTGGGGGCCGGTGGTGGATTGGAGACCTAAAAAAAAGGAACGCATACGCGCTCCTTTTGCCAATGCAAAGATACGATATTTTAAGGCCGATTGCAAATCAGCGATGAAAAAACATTACGGTGTGATGGTCTGCCGGAGATGTGGCCTAAGGCTTATCCGCTGCTCGTTGCAGATGTTTCATCGGATGGCTACCCCATTCCGCGTCTTCCACGAAGCGGAAACCGAGTCGCTTGTAGAGCCGTTCGGCCTGTGGATTGCCCTTGTCCACAAGCAGTCCGGCGGCTGGAAGGCACAGCCGGGCCGCTTTCTCGTAGGTGGCTCGGAGCAGGGCCGATGCAATGCCGTGCCCTCGGTGGCGGCCGTCTACGGCCAGACTGTCTACATAGAGTTCGCCCGCCTGTGTTTCGTCAGCCATGCCGCTGTAATCGATGCCAAACTCAGCCAAAGCCTCTTCAATGAACGCTTGGCGCAACGGGCGAAGCAGTGCGCCGTCGTAGCTCACACAGATGCCTACCACCTCGGACACTTCTGTGTCGGCATCGCCCCCGGTCGGCTGTTCGGCCACGGCCACAAGCGTGTTGAGGTAGGAATATTGCGAGTCTTCCCGGCTCACGAGTCGGGTCATCATCCGGTGGAAGTCGGCAAGCGAATGTTGTGGCCCTGCGAAATATTGGCAACACTCGTGGTTCATGGCCTCCATGATGAGTGTCGCTATCCGGGAGGCTTGAGAGGGACGGGCGTTAGCTATTATAATAGGTGGTGTGGTTGTATGCATAAGAGTTGGTTAGTTGGCTGCAAAGTTACGACTAAATATCGGGAAAATAGATGCGGCAAAACAAAAAGGTGAAAAATAGAAAAGAAAATCCGTTAATAAGGATAGGGGCGTTGCTTTTTGTAGAAAAATTTACTATTTTTGTTTGAAGTTAACGGATTTATTCGTAAGTTTGTGGTACGAATTTTATTGAGATTGTCAGAGTTATTCTGAAATCAAATATCAGCCTTTGTAGCATTTAATATAGCCAGCAGCATGATGCAGGTGTCGTTCGAAGGAAAAAGTGTATGGAAGACTGGTGTCTTGAGCCTATTGTCGTCAGCTGCAAGCTATGGCATTGGAGAAATATTCAAAGGGGCAGCTGCAACTTTTGGCAAAGAGCTATTGCGTGCAGGAGCCCACGGCTTGGCGGCGTTGGTGTTGTCCCAGGAACGATTGTTGGCGGTGCCATAGGAGGGGTAGTCGGAACTTTTGGTGGCGGTTATTTGGGAACGTTGAGTGTGGATAAGGTTTATGGCCGATAAATAAGGAGATATTATGGACTTTAAGTTTGAATATTTTTTGAATGCAATACATTATAACATATATTTAGAGGAGGTTTGGTCAAACAAGAAAACAAACAAGATGGTGAATGGATTATTTGCCGTGATATTCAAAATTCCTTTTATAGGGAAATATAGAAAGAAATATGATGGGCAAAAGACAAAAGAATTATTCGATTTCTATTATGGCAAAAAAGTAGGATTATCCATTAGTGTCGCCCACCATTTGTTTGGTTATTTTTATTCTTGTTACCCGGCTTTCTTGTCATTTATATTGCTTGGTATCGTTTTCCGATACTTTGGAAAGGTAAGTTTCCTTGTAGTTATATTGACGGTGGCTATTCCCGTTGGCATCTTCTATATTCCAGCCTACCAATCTGTTTTTAGTAAAGATCGCTATCTGAAATACTTCAAGCAGTTTGAAAAAAAAGACAAGCCATGGCATCAGAAGTGGAAAAGGATAACAATTCTGTTCTGTATTGGTGCTATAGCTACAGTGTTTTTGGGGATTGTGGCCATGTGGGGGGTCTTGCTACTATAATCAGGGCTACGAGCTAATCCGCGAAAAAGAGAAGATAACGGAAACCAGTACAACATGTGTCTCTATTACCTTGACGGCAACACCATCGTCATCAGGGAGAACGGCACGGTGAAGGATTATATCGCCTTTACGGACAATTTAGGGAGCATCCTCTCCGTTATGGATGAGAATGGCACAAAGGTCTTCGATACCTCATACGATGCGTGGGGGGGGGAGGCTGTCGGTGACACTCAATACGATAGGCTTGCACCGTGGCTACACGGGTCATCGGAACTTTTGGTGGCGGTTGGTTAGGTACAAGAACTGTGACTATAATTTATGGAATGTAAATGTAGGTGTAAATGATAAACAGCAATAATTTTGAATATTTTTTAAACGCCATACATTATTGTCTTTGGATCGGTGATATGACATTTGGCGATTTTATGGGGAGGGTAGTCAATATACTACTTTCTCCCATACCCAAGTATCTCTTTACAAAAGAATATAAAAAGAAATATTATGAGCGTCGGCAAAGAGAACAAAAAAATATAGATAAGTTTTTCTATGACGAAGAATATGGTTATCATATCGGTTGGGCCCACCATTGGTTTGGTTATTTTTATTCTTGTTATCCGGCTTTTTTGTCATTTATATTACTTGGTATCGTTTTCCGATACTTTGGAAAGGTAAGTTTCCTTGTAATTATATTGACAGTGGCTATTCCCGTTGGAATTTTCTATATTCCAGCCTACCAATCTGTTTTTAGTAAAGATCGCTATCTGAAATACTTCAAGCAGTTTGAAAAAAAAGACAAGCCATGGCATCAGAAGTGGAAAAGGATAACAATTCTGTTCTGTATTGGTGCTATAGCTACAGTGTTTTTGGGGATTGTGGCCATGTGGGGGGTCTTGCTACTATAATCAGGGCTACGAACTGAACCACGAGAAAGAGAAGATAATGGAAAATGGTACGGTAAATGCTATTTGGCTTATAATTTGTGTTGTGGCAAGCAGTGCCAGCCTGTTAATGAATTTCTTTTATCGACCTTACATCTATGGTAATCATCTGTTTGATTATCATATAGCGGATTCTTATTCCAATTTCCTTGCAGTTCCTGCGTGTTTAGGATTGGTATATACTTTTCGACCAGCACCTTTCTGTAGATTTTTAAAAGATGTTATAGCAGTAGTTCTCTTTTTTATCGTATATGAATTTTTAAATTATCCCCATCAGGATATATTTGATATGCTGGCTTCCCTATTAAGTGGAGGGTGTGTATTCTTGCTTTGTAAATATTTCCGGAATTATCTTTTTATAGTGTGAGAGGCGGCATTTGTTCTGATAGGCCGTTTACAGCTTCATTGTTGTAAGAGCGTCTTTCGCCTTAATCTTATGAGATAATGCCATATTGTATGCCACTGTCTAAACACACGATGAGTAGTGGCTGTCGATAGTCTCCGTAAGAAATCCTGATTGATTTTCTTCTAAATAAATGTTAAACTCGGAAATCTCATAGGGGTTTTTCTCATCTTCCGTGTTTAAGTATCAGACAACAGAAGGAAGAACTCACGCCGATGCCTTGTGCATGGGGCGTAAATAGATAAAGAGGTATGAAGTTTAACGAAACAGTGATGAAAAAGCTGGTACACTCACTCACCGAGGGTGAGGGTGCTCCGGCTTTCTGCATAGAAGACGAGTTTTACAGCTATTGGGAACTGGCTGCATGTGTGGCCCGAATCAGAGGGGCACTGCGCCGGGTGGACGAGAAATACATCGGTCTTGTGGCCAATGACGACTTGGAGACTTACGCCTCCATCTTTGCCCTCTGGATGGAAGGCAAGTGCTACGTGCCCCTCCACCCGCTGCAACCCCTTGGCCGCTGCCTCGATATAGTGGGGCAGGTGGGCATGAAGACGATTCTCGACTCGAGTGAAGAGACACGATATGAGGGCTGTCACGTGGTGATGACGCGCACGCTGGAAGATGGCGATGCGCTGATCGACAAGCCCGTAGAGTGCGCCGACAGCGAGACGGCCTATATCCTCTTCACCTCCGGCACCACCGGACGGCCCAAGGGGGTACCCATCACGCGAGGCAACGTGGCCGCTTTCATGGAAGCCTTTGAGGCACTGGGCATGGAAATCGGGCCGGACGACCGCTGCTTGCAGATGTTCGACCTCACGTTCGACCTCTCCGTGCAGTCTTATCTCATTCCCGTCTTGGCCGGTGCCTGCACCTATACTGTGGCCCCCAACCGCATAAAATATCAGGCCGTGTTTGAGCTGTTGGATGAATACCGGCTCACGTTTGCCATGATGGTGCCATCGGTGATACACTATCTGCGCCCCTACATGGACGAGATAGACGTGCCCGAAATGCGCTATTCACTTTTTGCCGGCGAGGGACTGCCCGTAGACGACACCGAGTGCTGGAGCCGAAGTGTGCCCTGTGCCGAGGTGTGGAACGTGTACGGGCCCACGGAAGACACCATCTACTGCACCGCCTATCGCTATGAGCGCGAGGAGGAATGTAAGGCTGTGAACGGCATCATGAGCATCGGACGGCCCATGAAAGATGTAGACACATTGATTGTTGATGTAGATTGCAAGGTTGTCGGGACCGGCGAGCGGGGCGAACTCTGCTTGGCCGGTCCGCAACTGACGCCCGGCTACTGGCATGACGAGGAGAAAAACCGCCAAGCCTTCTTTCTGCTCGACGGCAAACGATATTACCGCACGGGCGACATCTGCTCCGTAGATGCTGACGGCGACATTGCCTACTATGGGCGGAAGGATTCGCAAATCAAGATTCAGGGTTTCCGCATCGAGTTGAGCGAAATAGAGTGCGTGGCGAGGAAGTTCTTCCACGACGAGGCTGCCGTGGTGGCCCTGCCGGTGTATGATGCCCGCAAGAACTGTTCGATCAGTCTGGCCGTGGAGACCCGCGACCACGACTGTGGTGACAACCTGATGAAGCACATGAAGGCGTTGCTGCCCACCTATATGTTGCCACAGACCATCCACTTCCTTGACCGTTTCCCGCTGAACGTGAACAACAAAATCGACCGGAAGAAGATAGCGCAAATGGTGTGAGGTGGAAGACATCCTCCACACACACTCGCGTTAAGAGAATGACTGACATTTCCCTCAACCACACAAAGAACAAAACTTAAAAGAAGAACAAATAAACAACAGATAAATGGAAAGAAAAGAAATCATGGCCGAGCTGGAGAAAATCTTTGCTGAGGCCTTGCAGGAAGAACAAGTGACACTGACCGACGAAACCACTGCTGCCGATGTGGAGGGATGGGACTCGGTGTCGAACATGATTATCATCAGCGAGGTGGAGAAGCACTTCGGGTTGAAACTGAAATTGCGCGAGATTATACGCATGAAGAATGTGGGCGCACTGTGCGACCTGATAGTGGAAAAGACTAATAAATAGAAACCGGACAACTCGCATGGAGTTTCTCTCGATTCCTTTTGTGGTGTGCCTTGTGCTCACCTTTGTGCTCTACTATATGCGCACCGGCCGCCGTTGGCAACATGGCGTGTTGCTCTTGGCCAGTTGTGTGTTTATAGGCTACTATCATTTGGTCTATCTGCTGTTTGCTTTAGGTATCACGCTCCTGACCTTTTATGCCGGCCTGTGGCTTCACCGCAAGCGTGACACCCGTCTGGCTCCGTGGATATTCGGCGGTTCGGTGGGTGCGCTCGTCGGCATCTGGCTCGTGGCCCGCTACTGGTCGCCGCTCTTCCCGCTGGGCATTTCGTTCTATACTTTTCAGGCCCTGTCCTATTTGATAGAGATATACTGGGACGAAGAACCCGAACGCAGTTTGCCTGACTTCACACTCTACATGCTGCTCTTCATGAAATTTCTCTCCGGGCCCATTGAGCGCGGTTTCGATCTCCTGCCGCAGTTGAAGGCCGGCAAGGCATTCAGCTACGATAGGGTGGTAGACGGCATGAAGGTGGTAGCGTGGGGAGCTTTTCTCAAACTGGTGATTGCCGACCGCATAGCCCCTTCGCTCGACGGGGTGTTCGACGTTCCCCGGGTGGCTTCGGGCATGCAGTTGCTCACGGCCACGATGCTCTATCCCATTCAGCTCTACGCCGACTTTGCCGGATACACCTGCATGGCCATCGGCTTCGAGCAGATGTTCGGTTTCCGATTGTCACCCAATTTCAACCGTCCGTTCCTCTCGCAAACCACCGGTGAACTGTGGCGGCGGTGGCACATCTCGCTCTCTTTCTGGGTGCGCGACTATGTGTTCATGCCCCTCTCGGCCGAATTGCGCAACTGGGGGCGGTGGGGTGTCTACGCCACGCTGCTCGTCACGTTTGTCGTGATAGGCGTGTGGCACGGGGCCGGATGGACTTTTGCCCTCTACGGACTGTTCCAAGGTGTTGTGGTGTGCTATGAGACGATGGCTGGGAAGTGGCGCACCCGGATGCTCGGGCGGCTGCCCCACGGGCTGTCGGCACTGCTCATGCAGCTGCGCACCTACCTGCTCTTTGCCCTCTCGCTGCTCTTCTTCAGAGTGGCGAAGGTGGAAGACACCTTTTATATATACCGCCATCTGCTCGACGGTTTCAACACCAACATCAAGGAATTGCGTTTGGGGCTGACCGACTTCTACTGGATAGTCTTTGCCGTGGCCGTGGTGATGATGTTTGCCGGGGAGCAACTCAATGGGCGTTTCGATCTCAAAGCGTGGTCGTGCAGCCGGCCGGCATGGTTGCGATGGTCAATGTATGTAGGCACCGTGGTACTCATATTCCTTTTCGGGGCTTTCGGTGTGGAAAACTTTATCTATATTCAATTCTGAAACAGGCATGAAACAGCATAAAACCATACGCCGATTCTATTTTAGGTGCGCTCTGTTGGCACTGCCGTTTCTCCTGTTGGGAGTGCTCTATGTGGTGGAAGACCCCTTCATGGTGTTGCGCCGCTATGCCGACTATGACCATCCCAAGGTGTGCCAGAGTGAGGGCACAGTAAGCTGGCTCAAGTATAAAGCCTATCGCGACAGTATGCACTACGATTCGTTTATCATGGGCTCGTCGTGTACGAAGGCTTTTTCTACAGCCGACTGGAACCAATATATCCACGGCCGTCCGTTCCGCATGTTTTGCAACAACGAAGGGGTGGCCGACCTCTGCCAGAAGCTTGAGGCTCTCGACCGGCAGCCTCATCAGCCCATCCGCCACCTGCTCATTGTGTGTGAAGACCGCTTCTTTGTCAATGCCGACGTGCAAAACGATGTGATGCACGTGATGCCGCCGGAGGTGTCTGGACTGGGCGGGCCGGCCTATCAGGCCATATTCATGCAAGGTTTTTTCAGTCCTATGTTCTTGGGAAAATACCTCAAGTATCAGCTCACGAGGCACTACGAACCTTCGATGAACGGTGTGATCAACCCGTTCGGACAAACGCACACGCGCTACACCAACGATGCCGTGTTGCCCGACGAACGGAAGATAGCCCGTATGGGCGAGGAGTTTTGGCAGAGTGACCATTGGCGCATGGAAAGACGGCGGCACGGGGTGCGCACGGAGAGTCCGCGCACGATATACAGCGGACAGTTGGCAACGCTGCAACGCATCCGCCACATCTGCCGGAAGCACCGTACGGATGTCAGATTGGTCATCGGGCCCATGTACAACGGCCCGGCGATGAACCGCGAAGATGTGCGTATCTTGCGCAGTCTATTCGGCGAAAAAAAGGTATTGGATGCCTCTGACAGTGCCCATGCCTATCTGTCGGACTATCACAACTTCTATGACGGGGCGCACTATCGCGTCGGTATCGGAAAGAAATTGCTCAGAGAGTTATATTGTATATAGTGATTATGATCGGATTGGATCTATGTGAATAGGTCTGTTCCCACTTATGTTTGTTCCAATTTTTTTGAACTCCCGCTGTCGGTTTTGAGACAGTGGGAGTTTGCTTTTGTCTGCGGTGATGGTGGAGGCTGTGTGGTGGGAGAGAAGTCCGGTGGGTGTGGAGCAAAGAAAAAGGCGTGTCCGAGAGCGGACACGCCTAATGGGGGAGTTGGCTTTTTGCGGTCTTTCAATGACGAGAGGCCGCGATAGGCGTTTCTTATTCGCCTGCTTCGGCTTCTTGCTCTACGGCACGGAAAGACGGAAGGTCTTCGGCCTTGAAGTTGTTCACGTAGGCGGCTTTGCCGAGAACGTTCTCTTCCGCCATGCGGACGTACACCTCGGCACTCTTTCCGAAGAGTTCGGGGGCACGCGAAGCGTCGTCGATGATGAGCAGCGACATGATGATTTCGGCCGTCATGTCGTAGAGGCGGCGACCGAGGAAATCGTGCAACTCTTGGTTGTCGGCCTCTTTCACATGGTTGACAGCCTCCTCGTAGAGAGCCACCAACTTGGCTACGCGGCTCCGGAGCGGTTGCAGACTGTCACAAACGGACGCTTCGAGCATCTCCTTGATGATGGAGAGGTAGGTGCCATTGGTGATGTAGCGGATGGCGGCAACCACCTGAAGCTGTGTCGTGCCTTCATAGATGGAGAAAATGCGGGCGTCGCGGAACAGTCGCTGACTCTTATACTCCATGATGAAGCCCGACCCGCCGTGGATGCTGATGGCATCGTAGGCGTTTTGGTTGGCATATTCAGAGTTCATGCCCTTTGCCAGTGGCGTGAACGCATCGGCCAGACGATTGTATTTTTTCATCTCTGCACGCTCCTCGGCATCGAGCTTGCGGTCGCGTGAGATGTCTTCCAGAGCTTTGTAGATGTCCACGTAGCGGGCGGTCTGGTAAAGCAGTGAGCGGCCTGCGTCAAGTTTGGCTTTCATGCGAGAAAGCATATCGTAGACGGCAGGGAAGTGGATGATCTTCTGTCCGAACTGCGCACGCTCTTTGGCATAGGCCAGTCCTTCGTTGTAAGCCTCCTGTTCTACACCCACACTTTGGGCGGCGATGCCCAGTCGGGCACCGTTCATCAGTGCCATGACATACTTGATGAGGCCCATGCGTGTGTTGCCGCAAAGTTCGGCCTTGGCATTCTTGTAGACCAGTTCGCAGGTAGGCGAACCGTGGATGCCGAGCTTGTTCTCGATGTGGCGCACGTTTACGCCGCCATCACGTTTGTCATAGATGAACATGGACAGGCCGCGCCCGTCTTTGGTTCCTTCTTCGGAGCGGGCCAGAACGAGGTGGATGTCGGAGTCTCCGTTGGTGATGAAACGCTTCACGCCGTTTAGCCGCCAGCAGTTTTCAGCCTCGTCGAAAGTCGCTTTCAGCATCACGCGCTGCAAGTCGGAGCCGGCATCGGGCTCGGTCAAGTCCATCGACATGGTTTCTCCGGCACAGATGCGGGGGATGTACTTCTTGCACTGTTCTTCGGAACCGAACTCATAGAGGGTGTCAATACAACTCTGAAGACTCCAGATGTTCTGAAATCCACCGTCGGCAGCGGCAATGATTTCACTCAACATGGAGAAAGTGACATTGGGCAGGTTCAGTCCGCCGTAGCGGCGCGGCATGGAAACGCCCCAAAGTCCGGCCTTGCGGGTGGCATCGATGTTCTCAACGGTCTTGCCGGCATAGATCATGCGCCCGTTCTCAAGATGCGGGCCTTCCAGATCAACGGCCTCTGCATTGGGTTCAATGATATTGGCTGCCACATCGCCTGTGATGTCAAGGATGCGCTTATAGTTCTCGATGGCATCCTCATAATTTACGGGAGCATCTTCAAATTGGTCTTTGTCTGCATAGTTGCGCTCTTTGAGCTCAACGATGCGCTTCATCAACGGATGGTTCAGGTGGAACGCTATCTCCGGATGGTCGGTATAGTAATTTGCCATAGTTGTTTTAAAAGCCTTACCCCCGTCCCCTCTCCGAGGGGGAGAGGGGAGTGAACGGCCTTGTGGGAAGGCCGGGGAGGAGTTTTTTATTTTTTACTTACTATTCTGCTTATAATACTTAATGAGTTTCGGAACAACGTCTTCTACAGTTCCGTTGATCACATAGTCGGCAATTTGGTTGATGGGGGCATCAGGATCGCTATTGATGGAAATGATGATGCCCGAGTCCTGCATACCGGCGATGTGCTGTATCTGTCCGGAGATGCCGCAGGCAATATACACCTTGGGATGAACAGTTACGCCCGTTTGGCCAATCTGCCGGTCGTGGTCGATCCAGCCCGCATCCACAGCGGCACGGCTGGCTCCCACCTCTCCGTGGAGTTCCTTTGCCAGTTGGAAGAGCTTGTCGAATCCTTCCTTACTGCCCACGCCGTAACCTCCGGCGACGACGATGGGGGCACCTTTCAGGTTGTGCTTGGCTGCCTCTACATGCCGATCGATGACTTTCACTACATAGTCAGCTGTGGGCACATATTTGGCTGTGTCGGCATAAACCACTTTTCCTTTGGCTTTACCCTCGTAAAGGGCTTTCTGCATGACACCCGAACGCACGGTAGCCATTTGTGGGCGATGGTCGGGATTGACAATAGTGGCAACGATGTTGCCCCCGAAAGCCGGACGAATCTGATAGAGCAGATTTTCATAGTGCTTACCGGTTTTCTTTTCGTCGTAGTCTCCTATTTCCAGTTGTGTGCAGTCGGCTGTGAGTCCGCTGGTCAGTGACGAACTCACACGCGGGCCGAGATCTCGCCCGATAACTGTTGCCCCCATGAGGCAAATTTGCGGTTTCTCCTCTTTGAAGAGGTTGACGAGAATGTCGGTATGGGGAGCGGAAGTGTATGGGAACAACCCTTCTGCATCGAAAACAAACAATTTATCCACACCGTAAGGGAGAACCTGCTCCTCCACTTGACCTTTGATGCCTGTTCCGGCAACAATGGCATGGAGTTCCACACCCAGTTCGTTGGCGAGCTTGCGGCCCTTGGTGAGCAGTTCTTGAGATACTTCGGCAACGGAAGTGCCTTCGATCTCGCAATATACAAATACGTTATTCATAAAATCTTAGTACACCGTTTTTAGTTAACCGATAATCTTTTCGTCAATAAGTTCCTTCACGAGGCTTTCCACATCGGCGTCAGCCGAGGTAAGAGTCTTGCTCTCTTTGGCTTGGAACACGATATTCTGTACAGCTTTCACCTTGGTGGGCGAACCGCTCAGACCACACTGCTGCGGATCTCCGTTTACATCGGCCACACTCCATTGGTTGAGCGTGAGGTAAGGCCGCTCGTCGTAGAGGTTGCTCCAAGGTTCGTTGCCCTTGCGCTCCATGGGGCAAGTGGCATACTTATATTTCATCACGAGCTTGGCGTTGCAGGGGCGGCAAGGGGCGGCCGAGCCGTTCACGGTGATAACAACCGGCAGCGGAGCCTCGACCGTTTCCACGCCACCGTCGATGTGACGGCGAATCGTAGCGATGCCGTTTTCGATTTTCAAAATTTCTTCAGCGTATGTCACTTGATTCAATCCCAACTTCTGGGCTACCTGCGGTCCCACCTGTGCCGTGTCTCCGTCGATGGCCTGACGACCGCCAATGACGATATCCACATCGCCAATTTTCTTGATGGCCATAGCCAAGGCATAGGAAGTGGCCAGTGTGTCGGCACCTGCAAAGAGACGGTCGGTGAGCAGCCAGCCGGTGTCAGCACCGCGGTAAAGTCCCTGACGGATGATTTCGCCCGCACGTGGAGGCCCCATTGTGAGCACTCCGACAGTAGATCCGGGGTGCAGCTCTTTCAGTCGGAGGGCCTGTTCCAATGCGTTCAAATCTTCAGGATTGAAAATGGCAGGCAAAGCGGCGCGGTTGACAGTCCCTTCGGCTGTCATGGCGTCTTTGCCCACGTTTCTTGTGTCTGGTACCTGCTTGGCAAGTACTACGATTTTTAAACTCATAAAACGATATCAATTATATATGTAATATTGCAAGGGTTAGATCGGTGTAAAACAGTAAAAATACGGTCGCAAAAATACTTCTTTTTTACCTGTTGAGCAAATAAAAAGGTTTAAAATTGCACAACGAGATGGTTTTTGCGCACAAAAGGAGTGAATTGTGCATCGTTTCAATTAAAAACTTTTAATGCCGTTGCCGTTATCCAACTTTTTCGTACCTTTGCATATATAATAAGGTATGATAGATAGAGCTACAATAGATAGAATCATGGATGCCACCAATATTGTAGATGTGGTGTCCGAATATGTGTCGTTGCGGAAACGTGGGGTCAACTATGTGGGCCTTTGTCCGTTCCACAACGACTCCCATCCTTCTTTCTCCGTGTCGCCGAGTCGTGGCATTTGCCATTGTTTCACGTGCGGAAAAGGAGGCAACGCCGTCAATTTTCTGATGGAGCTGGAGCAGATGACTTATCCCGACGCACTACGCTGGCTGGCCCGGAAATACAATATCGAAGTGCGGGAACGGGAACTTTCCGATGAAGAAAAGAAACGCGAAAACGAACGGGAGTCGATGTTCATCGTCAACGAGTGGGCCGCCAAGTATTTCCAGCAGATTCTCCATGAAGATGTCGACGGAATGGCCATCGGTATGCAATACTTTCGCAGCCGCGGCTTTCGGGACGATATCATCCGCAAATTTCAGTTGGGCTTCGCGCTCAATCAGCGTGATGCCCTCTCGCAGGCAGCTGTTAAGCATGGTTATCAAGCCGAGTTCCTGATCAAAACCGGACTTTGTTATCAGCGCGATGGCGGTGGATTGGTGGACCGTTTTGCCGGCCGGGCCATTTTCCCTTGGATAGGGGTGAGTGGAAAGGTGGTGGCTTTTGGTGGGCGTGTGCTCGACTCAAGAACAAAAGGTGTGAGTCAGAAGTATGTCAATTCGCCCGACTCGGAGGTCTACCACAAGGAGCGCGAGCTCTATGGCATCTATCAGGCCAAGAAGGCTATCGCCAAAGAAGACTGCGTTTATATGGTGGAGGGCTACACGGATGTGATTTCGATGCACCAATGCGGCATCGAGAATGTGGTGGCCAATTCGGGAACGGCCCTCAGCAACTATCAGATACGTATGCTCCATCGGTTCACCAACAATATCGTGTTGCTCTACGACGGTGATGCGGCCGGTATCCATGCAGCTATGCGTGGTACGGATATGTTGCTTTCTGAAGGTATGAACATTAAGGTTTTGCTCTTGCCCGACGGTAACGATCCTGACAGTTTCGCACGAAATCATACGGCTGCCGATTTCAAAAGCTACATTGAGGAACACCAGACCGACTTCATACAGTTTAAGACCAATCTGTTGCTGAAAGGTGTCACCGACCTCATTAAGCGTTCGGAAGCCATCAACTCTATTGTGGAGAGCATTTCACTCATCACCGACCAGATAGTCCGGGCCGCCTATATCCATGACTGCGCACAGCGGTTGGGCATCAACGAGGCCACGCTCATCAGTCAGATGAACCGCTTTATCCGTAACGGAAAAGACGAGCGGCAGAAGGCAGAGATGCGGTCGGCGGGTTTGCAGCAGGCTCCCGGCGAACCGTCGGTACCGGGAGCGGTCGAGTCTCGTCCGGCAATAGAGGCTGCAAAAACCACACAGGAAAAGGAGGTGGAACGCATGATCATTCAAATGGTGTTCAGGCATGGGGATGAACTGATCAGCGTAGATGCCAATGGCGGTGAGGGGGAGACTGAAACAGTTACACTCCCTGTGGCCCAATACATCTATTATGACTTGGAGGCCGACGGCCTGAAGTTCAGAAACGACACTTACAACCGTGTGCTCACAGAATGTGTCGACCATCTTGATGATGAAACTTTCAAGGCTGAGAACTATTTTTTACGTCATCACGATCCGGAAATCAGTAAGTTGGCCGTTGAGATGAGTGTGGACAAAGTGCCTATGCCCAAAAACGTGCAGACACAACCGAGCGAAGACAAGCTGCGCAATGAGGTTGTCCGCTTGGTTCTCGACTTCCGGATGAACTATGTGGAGGGGCATCTTGAACAACTGAAACGGGATATCCTTCGCCATGCCGACGACAACGATAAGATGATGGCATTGATGGAAGAATACAAGAATATGCAGATTATCCGCAACAACTTGGCCCGCCATTTGGGCAGCAATATCGTGCTTTAGTCTTTGACCTCTGATGCGGGAAACAAGTGTTGTGCTCTTTTCCGCTTATGTCAAGTGACTTCTCCTTTAACTCTTAAATATTGAGACTTTACGCATGGAGGAAATTTTGTTAAACGTATTGGTGTTTCTACTGCTTGCAACTATCTTGGTTGCGGTTTTTTGGTTCTATGGTCTGCCTCTCTACAGAATATGGAACCAACATAGTCGTATCCGTAAAGATATCGACAAGATAGACCAGACGGCCAATCAGCGAATCATCAAGGCTGCACTGCGTGAACTCAACTGTAAAGGAACATGGGTCACTGATGGTAACGACCGGGTGGTAAAGTTTGATTTCCAGCGTGGACATTTTCGTTTGCGGGTGAGACGTGGTACACCCTATGTGCGCTTGCTCTATCTTTTCTTTTGTGACACGTCGGCGGAGAACATCGATCTGGTGAGACAACTTTGTAACCAAACCAATATCAATGCAGATGGTCTCACGGCCTGTTACACATTCAACGAGAAGGAGAATGTGGTCGATGTGCATTTCTATGCCGGACTGTTGCTTGACGAACAAAGGGCTGCCAGTATGCTCAAGCATGTAATGATAGATGCATTTTCTTGGCAGAATGCTTTTGTCCGCAAGTTGGAAGAGGGTGTCGAACATGCCAAGCGAGCAGGTATGTTCGACTTTGAGACGGAACATCAGCAGTTTGAACGTGAATTATTCCTTATCCGTGAACAGGAGATGGCACATCAGCAGACGCCCGGCAGTTGGCGTGCCGGGGAAGACTCACCCCTCACGCTGCACCTATGGATGGAAGTGGCCATGCAGCTGCATGAGACAGTTCCCGTGGCATTGACTGTTGACGGACAAACTGTTGAAGCCGATGACCGGCTGAATCTTGCCGAGATGCTCATCGCTGACAGAAAGTTTGTCAAGACTGAGGCCACGTTGTCCTATACTTTCTATCAGGCATCCGACTTGACGCGCGAGCGTTCTTTGGTGCTCCATCTGTTGGCACTGCCCGGCTGTCAGCAGACGCTCTACTTCCGCATCACGGCGACGCTTGTCCCCCTTTCCATACAGCCTCGTTACCCGCAGGGCAATATTCAGGCGCAGCCACTTACGCGTTCGGCTCTTGCTGCCTACGACCTGTCTTCGCCCGACGAGCGTCTGCAAGAGTTTCGTTATCATTGGAAAGAGGCCCAAGCCAAACTTATGGATGGAAGCGAGGAAAATCTTTCACCCGAAGAGCGCATTCTCAGCGAGTGCCTCAATCCTCAAGTGGGCCACGCCGTCTATCGCGGTCGGCAACTTTTCTTGTCTGAGCGCTATGTCGAGGCACTTCCGTGGCTGGAAAACGCTTTCCGACTGACGCAGAATGCTTACGAGAAAATGCCGCCCACAGCGCGTGAACATTTCTATGAGGTGTGCTATTGCATAGGCTTTGCCTATTGCCAGTTGGAGCAATACGACAAGGCCTACTTCTACCTCAACCTCGTTTTCGGGCTCAATCGGGTGACTTATACCGAGGCTTTTGTCAACTGCCTTGTCAACAGCAATGACTTTCGGGCTGTGACAGTCATCGACACATTGCTCGCCGAGGTGACACGCGGTATGGAAGAAGGGGTTGAGAAAGCAGTTTATGCAGTAGGTTTCCGCAACTTTCTGTTGCGCCGGAAAGCCACACTGCTCATCCGCCGTCACCTTTATACCGCTGCCGAAGTGTTGCTCAAAGCTTTGCTCAATGAGCCTGACAGTAGCGATTATGCCCTCAATGAATTGGCTCTTCTGCAGAAAATCAGGGCTGTCGATCTGGAGGATAAGGCTACCGGCAGACAAAATACAAAACAAACAGAAGAACAGGAAAAATAAAAGCAAAATTTTATGTTTTACGTACAGAAGACATTGGAGATATCGGCAAGTCATCACCTTTCACTTTCCTATGAGAGTAAATGCACACGCATTCATGGTCATAATTGGAAGATCACAGTCTTTTGTAAGGCCCGTGAACTGAATGCCGACGGTATGGTGGTGGATTTCACGCTCATCAAGCAGAAGATTAAGGAACCTCTCGACCATGCCGATCTTAACGAAGTGCTCCCTTTCAATCCCACGGCAGAGAACATCGCACGGTGGGTGACGGAACAGATACCTTTGTGTTATAAGGCCGTGGTGCAGGAGAGTGAAGGCAATATTGCCATCTACGAAAAAGATGAGTAGAGCCATGAAACGCTATCGCATCAACGAGATATTCTATTCTTTACAGGGAGAAGGGCGCAACACAGGACGTGCGGCCGTGTTTGTGCGATTCAGCGGATGCAATCTTGCATGTTCTTTCTGTGACACCGATTTCAGGGCCTACCGTGAGATGACTTCCGATGAAGTGGTCAATACCGTTAAGGGGATTTTGCCCTCATTTGTTGACAATCGGTCGGGAGAGGGCGTGGGGACAGCTCGTAGTAGCGTGCTTGTGGTCTTGACCGGGGGAGAGCCCACTTTACAAGTAGACTTCGACTTGATTGATGCCCTGCATCATGCCGGTTTTCCGGAAGTGGCAATGGAGTCGAACGGGACGAAGGAACCTCCTCCCAATCTCGACTGGCTCACGGTGTCTCCCAAAGAACAGGTGTCTGTCAACCGCTGCAATGAACTGAAATGTCTTTTCGATGAGTCTGGCAGGGCGGATGATTGCGGCATCAGAGCTGACTTTTATTATCTCCAGCCTTGCGACACGGGCGACCCTGTGCGCAATGCCGAGATCATTGCTGCCTGTACCGAGTACATCAAACAGCATCCCAAGTGGCAGCTGTCGTTGCAAACTCACAAGCTGATTGGTTTCAAATAGAAAGGCAACTTGAGCGTATGGTTTACTTGCATTGGATGATTCTCGCCGTCTATGTCGTCGTGATTGTAGCCACGATGACAGCTGTGCTGATGGACAACCGTCAGCCGGTGAAGACCATGGCTTGGCTGATGGTGCTCGTATTCCTGCCCGTGGTGGGCATTGCGCTCTATTTCTTCTTCGGTCAGAACATACGCAAAGAGCGCATGATCAGTCAGCGCAGTATGGATCAGCTCACCAAGCGCTCCATGCTCGAATTTGCCGAACAGCAGAACCTCCATATTCCCGAAAACCAGCTTCCGCTGATGAGGCTTTTCGCCAATCAGAACTTTGCGTTGCCGTTCAAGGACAACAATGTGGAAATCTACACCTCGGGCTATGAGTTTTTCCCCGCCTTGTTGGCAGACATAGCCCGGGCTGTTCATCACATTCATCTTTCCACCTACATTATTGAAGACGACCCCTTGGGCAATCTCGTGGCCGATGCACTCATCGCCAAGGCTCGTGAGGGGGTGGAGGTTCGGCTCATCTACGACGATGTGGGCTGTTGGCGTGTGCGTGACAGCTTTTTTGAGCGTCTGCGTGACAATGGGCTTGATGTCCATTCGTTCATGCCTGTGAAGTTTCCTGCTTTCACGAGCAAGGTGAACTACCGCAACCACCGCAAACTCTGTGTTGTCGACGGTCGTGTAGGATTCATCGGTGGCATGAACATCGCCATGCGCTATGTCAAGGGAACCCGCCGTTATGCCTGGCGCGACACCCATCTGCGCATAGAGGGTGGAGGGGTATATGCCATTCAGCGCACTTTTTTGGTAGACTGGTATTTTGTCGATCGCACCCTTCTCACCAAGCGTCTCTATTATCCCGATGTCTCGCCCACCATCAATAACGACTGCCTCATGCAGGTGGTCACGAGCAGTCCTGTCACACCTTGGCCCGACATCATGCAGGGCTACGTGCGCATTCTCTTGCAGGCTAAGTATTATGTCTATATGGAGACCCCCTATTTCCTGCCCACCGAGCCTATTCTTTTTGCCATGCGCACAGCGGCATTGGGTGGCGTGGATGTGCGACTGATGATTCCCCTCCACTCCGATGCCAAACTGGTGGAGTGGGCCAGCCGGTCATACGTGCTCGAAACTGTTGAGGCGGGCGTGAAAATCTACTTTTACGAAGCGGGCTTCAACCATTCCAAGTTTCTTGTAAGCGACGACACGGTGGCCACCTGTGGCAGCACCAATGTCGATTTTCGCAGTTTTGAAAACAATTTTGAAGCCAACGCCTTCTTCTATGGTAAGGAAATGGCTTTGCGCCTGAAGACTGTTTTCCTTGATGACCAGCAGCACTGCCAGCTCATTGAAGAGGTGACCGACATCAGCCACCGGCCGTTTCTCACCCGTTTATGGGAATCGCTCGTGCGCTTGTTGAGTCCGTTGTTGTGAATGGAATTAGAGGAAGTGAAGAATGTGGATACCGCGTTGCGCAGGCATGGCTAAGTTGCAAGGGGGAAGAGAGTGAAAAGTCCCGGTAGCCGGTTTGTTGGAGAGAAAGAGAAAGGCCAAGATCTCACCGTGTGTGGCCAGCTGACGGTAGTGCTCGGTGCGCATTGCCCGGTGTATGCGTGTACAGTCGTGCTGAACCTGAATCGTAATAGATGCCGGTTGGCATCGTGCCGTTGGTTCCGTGCGGCTGTGAATGCATGGAGATGCTTGTTTTTAGCTCGCTCCACGTTGGGTGGGTCTTGGCCTAAAGGTTTTTATTCAGCCAATTCGGTTGTGAAGTTGGCCGATTGTATTTTGTAGTCGAGTTCGCGCAATTCTTTTGCCAGTTTATCTATTTGTTTGCCAAGTTGCTTGACATCTACATTCGTCACCAGTTTTATCTCCGTGCGGCTATATCTGTCCTGTGTTTCCGTGGCTTTGTCAAACACACTGCGCAGTACATTGATTTTAGTTGTGAACATGTCCCGTTGGGCCAGTAGTTCGGTGAGCGTCCGACCGTCGATGCCGGTTTCCATATTGGTCTTGTTGATGTAGAAGACCAAGGTCTCCAACCGGGCCAGACTGTCGTCAAGTTCGGTAAACAGTTCGGCCGGCTGTTCGGCCGGTTCGTCTCCTTCCTGTGTTTTTACACTGTTGAGCAAGCGTGCCTTGATTTGCTCTACACGCTTTTGCAAGTCTTTTCTGATGCTGAGTGCTTCTGCTAGTTTCATTGCCTTTTCTTTTAATGGTTTCTACCTCTTCCGGATAGAAGCGGGTGGATGCCTCGTGCCCGTCACTCTCTATCTCCGGTGGTTTCTTCTGCCCGGGCTACACGAAACAGGGAGAAATTCACACTGCCATAACTCCGATGTTCCACAAAGTTGGGATGGCTGGAGAAATCGTTTCTCTTGCCATGCTCAAAAACAAGCAAGCCTTCCGGTTCCAGCAGGTCGTATTGGAACACGAGGTCGGGTATTGTGGCCAATTCGGTTAGGGTATAGGGCGGATCGGCGAAAATGAAGTCAAATTTCCGGTGGCATGATTTCATGAATCGGAATACATCGCCACGTACGAGGATGTCACGCTCCGTGCCCAATTTTTGCATACACCGGCGTATGAAGTTGGCGTGGTCGCGATCGGCTTCCACGCTCACCACTTGCCGGCAACCGCGCGAGATGAGCTCAAGCGAGATGCTGCCCGTGCCGGCAAAGAGGTCGAGTGCCGATGCATCGTCAAGAGCGAGGTAGCCTTGCAGCACATTAAAGATGTTCTCTTTGGCAAAGTCGGTTGTGGGTCGGGCCTTGAATGTACGAGGAATGTCGAAATGTCTTCCTTTATATTCTCCTGTGATGATACGCATGTCAGGTGATAGGTGGTGGGTGATAGGTGTGTTAAGATAATCAGTTCCGTTTCACGTAGAGCGAGAGCAGGTCGAAGGGCAGACCTTTGATTTGTGTTATCGGTGCCCGGTTGAACTCTGCCGACGGATTGATGATGTAGACTTTTTGCAGATAGCGGCGCAAGTCGGCCAGCATGTCATCTTTGGCAGGCATTTCGCCCACGAGGTGCAACTCGTCTTTGTGGGTGTCCAGTCCCATCTGTTTCCACACGTAGAGCATGAAATAGATGGCATCTTTGGCATGGGAAGCCTCAAAGCTGTTGGTAAACTTGAAGCGGTTTTTGTCGAAACTGAAGATGTCGAGTTGTTTGTTGTGGAAATACGCATAGAGCTTGCGGTAAGTTCCGGTGAAACTCCTCACGTGCAGATGGTTCCACACGGGCAGCATGAGAGGCAGATAGCGCACATCGCTGAAGTTGTCTTCAATGACGATGTGCAGGTCTTTGCCAATGGAAAAGGCTGCCACGGCATTGAGGTCGGGCAGCACAGTGTGGAGCACCACGTCGTTGTCATAACCGATGAACGAATGTCGGTAGAGTGTGGCGATGCTGTCTTCGCCAAACTCGTCTGTCGGCACCATGAGCACCGGCGTGTCTATCATCACCTGTGCTTTGCCGAAGTCGTTTTGTGGCAACTCACACTCTTTCAGTGCTTCCCGCAGATTGGCGGCGAGCGACATACCGCTTTTCACGGTGTAGGGCTCATAGCGCACCTGCTTCTCGCTCTCTTTGTCCAAAGCCGAGAAAGCTATCGTCTTGCGGCTGAGGCGAATGGTCAGCCGAGGCTTTTTAGTGGTTGTCGGTTCTTTATCCATATATGGTTATTCGGCTTTTTCTATTAGAATGGTGTGGCAAAGTCCCGCATTACGGATCGCACAATTATATAGGGAGGATATTATCCTTGTTTTCTATTTTTGTTTTATTCGGGCTTGTTTTGGAAGAAGTCAACGAAGTCATCAAAGTCGCGGATAACGTCAGTAATATTCGGATTGTTTCTCTGGACGATAACAGCAGCGTTATTGTTTATGCATCTCCTCAAACTCACGTTCCGTCTTTTCCACCCATTAGTGTTTGCATTTCATCATTTTGCGCAAGGCTTCCGCCGCTTCGTCGCGGTTGCGGTGTTTTACAGTTTCGTATTTCATGCTTTGCTCGCTATTGATATTCGACAACAAATATACAACATTTCCCCAACATAGCCAAATCGAAAGGATTTTAGTTTTCTGTCATGGTGCGTGGAAATTGTTTAGGGACCGTCCGGATTATTGTGTGCCATTGGTGTCCCCGATGCTCACTCCCGGAAACTTTCCTGCCGCCATGGCATCGTCTATCAGTCGTTTAATGTGATTTTCGTCGAGTCCGTTCAGATAGGCTTCGTAAGGAGCCGAACATTCCACAAGGGGCCGTCGGTGTCCTGTTGGAGATACATCTACTGTGGCTTGCAGGACGAATCGTTGACCGTTGGAGTAGGGAATGAATTGCAGGGAGTCAGCCAGCAACTTCTCGGCGGTGAGCTGCCGAAAGTCGGCCGTGTAGACCCCATGCTTTTGCAGATAGCCTTTTTCGGCCTGCCCGATGAGCCGTATGCGCTCTATGACGGCCGTTTCGCGTGCTTTCCGCTCACGGTCGAATCGCAACGGGCGGTTCACACTCACAAAGGCGGCCACGGCAAGGGCCACAATACAGAAGGACAATATGTAATTATTGCTAATTTTCATTTGCATCTTAGCATTATTTCGTAACTTTGCAAAGTTACGAAAATGTTTGCAAACAGATTCACTAAATGAGGAAAAGGTTTTCTTTTAAGGAGTTAAGGGAGTTAAGGAGTGAAAGGGAGTCAAGATAATAGCCTTATTTCCTAAAATACAAGGAATATAAACACCTATGCCGTTGTCTTATTCCCTTTCACTCCTTAACTCCCTTAACTCCTTAAAAAATCCTCCCCTCCGGGAAAGAATGATCATCGACGAACTACGATACCAGATACTCCGGCAGTTTGCCTTTGAGCCCACGGCCGAACAAGATGCGGCTATCACGGTCTTTGCCCGTTTTCTCACCGACCGCCACCCGCAGACGGTGATGATTCTGCGCGGGTCGGCCGGCACGGGAAAGACTTCGCTTGCCGGGGCCATTGTGCGAACGATGGTGGCACTCCGGCAGAAAGTGATGCTGCTCGCACCCACCGGCAGGGCCGCCAAAGTGTTTGCGCTCAACAGTGGTCATGCCGCCTTCACCATCCACCGGCGCATCTATCGCGAAAGGGCCTATTCGGGCATCGGCGGCCGGTTCAACCTCAACGACAACCTCCATCAAGACACTTTATTTATAATAGACGAGGCCTCAATGGTGTCGGCCGGTTCCGGTTTCACGGACGGAAACAGCATGTTTGGCGGCGGCAATCTGCTCGACGACTTGGTGGGCTTTGTCTACTCGGGGCGCAACGACCGCCTGCTGCTCATCGGCGATCGGGCACAGTTGCCCCCGGTGGGAGAGGAGGAGGCTCCGGCACTGAGTGGCGAAGTGCTGGAAGGCTACGGACTGAAAGTGTATGAGTGCGACCTCAACGAGGTGTTGCGCCAGAGCAGCACTTCGGGCATCCTCTACAATGCCACCGTCATTCGCCGGATGATAACCCATGACGAGGCCACGCAGTTGCCGAAGATACGCTTCCGGGGCTTTGCCGACATCAGCATGGTGCCCGGTGGGGAACTCATCGAGGCACTGGCCACGAGCTACACTGAGGTGGGGCAGGACGAAACGATGGTCATCACGCGCAGCAACAAGCGCGCCAACATCTACAATCAGGGTATCCGCAATGCCGTGCTTGACCGCGAGGATGAGCTCTGTACGGGTGACATGCTGATGATCGTGAAGAACAACTATAGTCTCATTGCGCCCTCGCGGTCCGGCGAGGAGCGCGACAGCCGGGCTCCCTCGTTCTTGGCCAATGGCGACAGAGCCAAGGTGTTGCGCGTGAGAAACGTGCGCCAACTCTACGGCTTCCGTTTTGCTGACACGTGGTTGCAGTTTCCCGACTATGACGACTACGAGCTCCGGGCCACCGTCATCCTTGACACGCTCACCTCCGAGGCCCCCGCACTGACCCGCGAACAGAGCGAACGGCTCTTCAACGGCATCATGGAAGACTATGCCGACCTGCCACTGAAGAAAGACCGCATGGACAAGTTGCGCAGCGACAGCCATTTCAATGCTCTGCAAGTGAAGTTCGGTTATGCCGTCACCTGCCACAAGGCGCAGGGCGGACAGTGGGCGCATATCTATCTCGACCAAGGTTACATGACCGACGACATGCTCACGCCCGACTACATCCACTGGCTCTACACGGCTTTTACCCGCGCTTCGGAAAAACTCTTTCTCGTGAACTGGCCCAAGACACAGACCGACGGTGACGTGGAAGCGGAATAAAGTGGAAAGGCCGGGAGGAAGGCGCGGACGGACGGGGAACTCGCAAGCGTCGTCAAGCGGAGGTGACGGAACCGTGTAAACTTATTTGAGTGCCGATTTGGATTCGGCTGAAAAAAGCAGTATCTTTGTAGTGGAGGAGTGCCGGAGGGTGCTCCTTTTTTCATGCCTTTTGGTCAAGCACTGTTGCCAAAGGGGCTTCCAGACCTTGCGAAAGGGGCCGTTTGGCCGTCTGACTGTGGCTCTTTGGGCTTCTGACTGTGGCTCTTTGGCAAAGTCATCCGGGCCCTTCGGCAACCCGACTTGGCTTTTGCCGGCTTTCCGTCGGGGCTTGCCCGAAAGCCCATGTCAAAAAGATTGATTTTCTTACTATACATCGTCGTGTGGCAATGTTTTTTTCTTGTAAATGTAGCGGAAGTCCTTTGCCACCGCCATTCCGGGGAAAGAAAAATGGAATGCGTGCAGTTTTGTGCTTCGGAATATCCGGAATTTGTTACGCTTCTACCCTCCCTCTTGACTCTTCGTCCATTTTCCACCATCTGTGGGCAGATTCTGTAATAGTGGTAGTTTTTTCTTTTGAGCGGATGGAGAGGCTTTCGCAAAAACTTCTTACCTTTGCACCCATGAGATCATATTGGATGTTATTGTTTCTCCTTATCCCCCTGTCGGGATTGGGATATTCGCTGTGGCGCACTTGGACCATTCTGCCGCTCGCACCGATATATAAATGGATGGTGCTGGGAGTGATGCTGCTGTGCTTTGTCTGTTTCTTCCTCAACTTCGCTTGGGGACTCGACGACAAGCCCATGCCGGTGGCCATCGGCATGTATGAGGTGGGTAACTCCACGATTTTCATTCTGCTTTATCTCATGATGATCTACCTTCTGCTCGACCTCGGGCGGCTGGTTCATCTCGTGCCGCCGTCGTTTGTGACCGGCAGCGTGAGAGGGTCGCTCGCTGTGATGGGTCTCTTGGCGGTGTTGTTCACCTATGGCTATTTCCACTATCAGGACAAAGTGAGGCAGGAAATCACCCTCGCCACCTCGAAACCGCTCCCGCGGCCACTGAAGATGGTGATGCTGAGCGATTTGCATCTGGGCTATCACAACCGCGTGGGGGAGTTTCGACGTTGGGTGAAACTCATCAACGACGAGCATCCCGACCTTGTGCTTATCGGCGGAGACATCATCGATGGCAGCATACGCGCGCTCAACGAGCAGGGCATGGCGGCGGAGTTTCGCAAGCTCAATGCACCCGTCTATGCCTGTCTGGGCAACCACGAGTATTATAGCGGCAACCGCAAGGCGCAGCAGTTCTATCGTGAAGCAGGCATCCATCTGCTCATCGACTCCGTGATTACCGTCGACGGCATCAACATCGTGGGGCGGGACGACCGCACCAACAGCCGGCGAGCCTCGTTGCAAACGCTTGCCGGGAAGATGGACAAGTCAAAATATACCATCCTGCTCGACCACCAGCCCTACCACTTGGAGGAGGCTGAGAAGGCCGGTATAGACTTCCAGTTGAGCGGGCACACCCACTACGGGCAGGTGTGGCCCATATCATGGATAGAAGATGCTATCTATGAAGATGCTTACGGACCGCTGACAAAGGGGCGCACACAGTATTTTGTCACCAGTGGCATCGGCATTTGGGGCGGAAAATTCCGCATCGGCACGCGGTCGGAATATCTGGTGGCGACGCTCGCCAACAATGATTGATGGGCGCGGAAGGGAACTTTCTTCTTGTCTCTCTCAGGAGCGAATCGGCGAAAAGAGGATAGGAGGTTCTTTTAAAAGTAAAACGGAAATTTCAAAACCTGACAAACGATGATCGTTACGACAGCATGGATGGAACAGTGGTTTGGGGAGTTCAACCGCCTGTATTTTGGCAGCGGACTGCCCGTTCCGCTTTTTGCCTTGTCGCATGCACGCACCCAACTCGGACAGATGGCCTGTAAGCGCACGACGAGATGGGGGCGCACCAAACTCTACGATTTCACCATCAAGCTCTCCACCTATTATGATATGACGGAGGAGCAGGCCAAGAATGTACTCCTTCACGAGATGATTCATTACAGCATGGCCTACACCGGTGTGAAAGATACGGCACCCCACGGCATTGTGTGGCGCGGAATGGCCGACTCGCTCAACCGCAAGCATGGCTGGCACATACAGGCCATGACCACCACGAAAGGCTGGAAGGTGGCCGACGGGAGCAAGCCCCGAAAGGTGGGCCCGCCGTCTGTCTATCTCGTCTTAGCTCTCCGCATGAGAGACGGCCGGCACTTCCTGTCTTCTGTCAACCCCCGCTTTGCGCGTACTATCGACCGCCAGCTTGTCCGGCTCAGCGAGATAGGCAACTACGGATGGTACATCACGCACGATGCCTATTTCAAAGATTTTCCCCGGTGTCGCTCCCTGCGGGGGCGGCGGGTGTCTGTCGATGTGTATGAGGAGAAAACAGCCGAGATGAAGCAATATGTTTTTTAATGCTTCGTCTCCTTGTTATAGGTTTCCTTTCAAGACGCGAAAAAAGCCGCACTTCCTCACGGAGGCACGGCTTTGCTGATTTAGTGAAATAAAATATAAGTGTATTTGCTTGTTTTGCTTGCTTACAGGGCGGCCAATTCTATCACCTTATCCACAGCTGCATTGAGACCGTCGATGTTCTTGCCGCCGGCCTGTGCATAGTGAGGCTGGCCTCCTCCGCCACCTTGTATGAGTTTGGCTGCCTCACGGATCATCTGTCCGGCGTTGAGACTGTGGCCCTTCACCATGTCGTCGCTCAGCATCACGCTCAGCATCGGCTTCTCATGAGCTTTCGATCCGATGACACACAGCAGATTCTCGGGCAGTGTCTCGCGTATCTTAAACACCAGATCTTTGGCGGCAGACGGCTCCATCTCGATGACGGCCCGTACCACTTGCACACCGTTCATGAGCTTGACGCGCTTTACCAGTTCGTCTTTCAAACGCTCAACGGTTTGTGCCCGGAACTTTTCGATGTCCTTTTTCATGGCATCATGCTCCTCGATGTACTTGCCTACAACACCCTTCAGATCTTTGGCATTGTTGAAAAGTGCCCTCACATCGGTCAGTGTGTCTTGCAGGGCATAGATGGCTTCTTCGCAGGCTTTGCCCGTAAGTGCCTCTATGCGGCGTATGCCGGCAGCGACACTGCTTTCGCCGATGATCTTGAAAAAGCCGATGCGGCCTGTAGACTTGGCATGGATGCCACCGCAAAACTCGCACGACGGCCCGAAGCGAACCACACGCACCTTGTCACCATACTTCTCTCCGAAGAGGGCGATGGCACCAAGTGCCTTGGCCTCTTCAAGCGGAGTGTCGCGGTGTTCGTCGAGCGGGAAGTCTTGACGGATCATATCATTGACGATGCGTTCCACTTGGCGCAGTTCCTCGTCGGTGACTTTCTGGAAGTGAGAGAAGTCGAAACGCAGCGTGTCGGCACTCACATAGGAACCTTTCTGCTCCACATGGTCGCCCAGTACTTGCTTCAGCGCGTAGTCAAGCAGGTGGGTGGCGGTGTGGTTGGCAGCACTGCCGTCGCGCTTGTCGATGTCCACGCAGGCCATGAAGTCGGCCCGAATGTCTTTAGGCAACTGCTTCACGATGTGGATGCTTTGGTTGTTTTCGCGCTTGGTGTCGATGACTTCCACGGTCTCGTCGGCTGAAACGAGTACGCCCGTGTCGCCCACCTGACCGCCCATCTCGCCATAGAAAGGCGTGTGGTCGAGCACCAGTTCGAAGAATGTATTTTTCTTTTGTGTCACCTTGCGGTAGCGCAGGATGTGGCACTCATACTCCGTGTAGTCGTAGCCCACAAACTCCTGTTCGCCCTCTTTCACCACTTCCCAGTCGCCGTTTTCCACGACGGCTGCATTGCGGGCGCGGGCTTTTTGCTTCTCCATTTCTTCGTCAAAGCCTTTACCGTCTACGGTATAGCCGTTTTCGCGGCAGATGAGTTCTGTCAGGTCGAGTGGGAAGCCGTATGTATCGAACAGTCGGAACGCAGCCGCTCCGTCAAGTTCGGTCTTTCCGTGAGCCTTGAGTTCGTCCATGTCGCCGTTGAGCAGATTGATGCCTTTGTCAAGTGTGCGCAGGAAAGAGTCTTCCTCCTCTTTCATCACACGGGCAATGAGCTCCTGCTGGGCCGGCAGTTCGGGATAGGCAGCACCCATCTCTTGCACCAGTACGGGCACCAGCTTATACATGAAAGCTTCTTTCCGATTGAGGAACGTGTAGGCATAGCGCACGGCCCGGCGCAAAATGCGTCTGATCACGTAGCCGGCCTTGGCATTGGAAGGCAGCTGCCCATCGGCAATGGAGAAGGCCACGGCGCGCAGATGGTCGGCCACGACGCGCATGGCCACGTCGATATTTGTCTGTGTGCGGCTATCGCCGTGGGCGTCTTCATATTTCAGCCCCGTGAGCCGCTCTATTTCCTTGATGATGGGTTGGAAGATGTCGGTGTCGTAGTTGGAGTGTTTGCCCTGCAACATGCGCACAAGCCGCTCGAAGCCCATCCCGGTATCAATGACATGCATGGGCAGCGGCTCCAGTGAACCGTCGGCCTTGCGGTTGTACTGCATGAAGACAATGTTCCATATCTCGATGACCTGTGGGTTGTCCTTGTTCACCAGCTCCCGTCCGGGCACTTGGGCCTTCTCTTCGGGCGTGCGGGAGTCCACATGAATCTCCGAGCACGGGCCACACGGTCCCGTGTCGCCCATCTCCCAGAAGTTGTCGTGCTTGTTGCCGTTGATGATGTGGTCGGCCGGCACGTGCTTGCCCCAGAACCGGGCAGCCTCGTCGTCGCGGCTGAGATTTTCTTCCGGCGAACCTTCAAAGACCGTCACGTAGAGGTCTTCGGGATTCAGATGCAGCACGTCCACGAGATACTCCCAGGCATAGTCGATGGCCCCTTCCTTGAAGTAGTCGCCGAAGCTCCAGTTGCCCAGCATCTCGAACATGGTGTGGTGGTAGGTGTCGTGCCCTACCTCCTCGAGGTCGTTGTGCTTGCCGCTCACGCGGAGACATTTCTGTGAATCCACCCGACGCACGTCTTTTCCGGGGTCTTTGGTGCCGAGAATGATATCTTTCCACTGGTTCATACCGGCGTTGGTGAACATCAGCGTGGGGTCATCTTTGATCACCATAGGGGCCGATGCAACGATTTTGTGGCCTTTCGTCTCAAAGAATTTCTTGTAAGACTCGCGCACTTCATTTGCTGTCATCATATAAGATATGTCGTTTTATTTAATTCTGAATTAGTCCAAAACACGTGCAAAGATACAAAAAAGATAACATACGAGGGGTGGGAGATAGGAGATTTTTCGTATCTTTGCAAATAAATTAGACATTGTTGTATAAAAAGCTGTGATTTTATGGCACTGAGCAAGGACAAAAACGTGAAGTTGTACTATTCCATCAAGGAGGTGGCAACGCAGATTGGGGTCAACGAGTCGACGCTGAGGTTTTGGGAAAAGGAGTTTCCGCATCTCAGGCCGAAGACCACGGGCAACAACGTGAGGCAGTACACCGAGGGTGACATCGAGCACATCAAGCTCATCTACAACCTCATCAAGGTGCGCGGTTTCAAGATTGCCGCCGCCCGCAAGATGCTCAACGAAAACCGTTCGGGGGCGGAAAAGAGCGGCGAAGTGCTTGAGCGGCTTCTGTCGGTGCGCGAACAGCTGAAGGAACTCAAGCGGGCTCTCGACGGCATCGTATGACCATGAAATGGCGGTCCGGCTGTGCCGAGACGGCTGTCAGCAAAATTTTGTATGGTCGTTTGGCCGTGGAAATCCGTCTGTGCGGTCACTTCTTCTGTCAGGATATTTCCTGCCAGATTTGCATTCGGCCTATTTGTTTTGTATCTTTGCATTAGCAAGGGAAGCGCGATAGCGTTTCCTTTTTTATGTCCCCAAGCCTCTAACAGCCCCCCAACCCCCTAAAGAGGGCTTTTCCGGCCTAAATGGCTTTGCAAAAGGGCCTCTTTTGCATTTTCGTTCGGCCCGAATGAGCTTCTGGGCGTGGCCGTTTCGCAATGTCGTTTGGGCCGAGTGGGAAAATTGATGGGGCGGATGAGGCTAATGAGACGGATGGAAATGGACGGACAGATGAATACAAGAAAAAGGCATGTAAGGCTTTTTCGTAATCTTAGTAGGTTTTGTGCTATATGGAGAAGAGGCCTCCCCCGGCCCCTCCGAAGGAGGGGAGTGCCTCGCGGGACAAAGGATGATTGAGATGAAGGACAAGAGATTGGGGAATGGGACACAATAGAAAAAGGCGTCCACACGGGCGCCTTTTTTTATTGTGAGGTGATTCTTAATTGATTGTCTTTCTGTATGAGAGATTGCTATTGTACGTACTTCTTGCCATTTTTGATCACTACGCCCTTGAAAGTCTTTGAGACCTGCTGGCCTGCAAGGTTGTAAATAGGCGTATTGAGTTTCACAGGCGTGCTGATGTTTTCTGCTATTCCTGTAGACGATACTTCATGTAAGACAACGATGAACCCCAGTTGTTCACCCGTATTGGTGAAGGTTATCTTTGTGGCAGGGGAGTCAAGAGAGAACTCTCGTTTATCGGGATTGTCCAATCCTACCAGTCCGGCTGCACCCTCCACTGTTGGATCGAAAGTCTGATTGCAGCTTTTCATGGCTCCACCTTGTTCTTCCATAGAAACAGAGGTGTTGTTGAACTCCTTCCAATAGGAAGCCCTGACCTTTTGGGCATCAGCTTTCATATTCATATAACTGTAGAAAGTCACCTTGTCAAAGGCTTTGCCGTCGGGAGCCTCTAAGGTGTTTTGTGCTCCATTTGACAGTTTGAATGTGGTGTATTCGGTTCCGTCAATCGTGATGACACTTCCTGCACTGTAGGTCTTGCCATTTTTTAAGATGGTCAACTTGTAGCCTGAAGAGGTTGTCACACTTTGGGCTTTATCCATGGTCTTTTCCCATGTGAGAGTGGTCTGTGCGTTGACACTCATGGCCATAGCTGCCATTGCGATAAGAGTAAAAAGTTTTTTCATCATTGTTTGTTTTTAGTTATAAGAAATGTAGATATTAGTATAAGCGTAGTATTGTAGAGCAAAGATAATGAAAAATATTGAAAGCGCGAATGTTTTGGAGTCTTTTTTTCCGAAAAACTTTTATATTCGTGTTTTTGAAAGAGCAAGGAAGGGAAAAATACAAAACGGAGCGCCGAAATGTGCGACGCTCCGTTGGAAGATTGTTGTGGGGAAATAAGCAGCTTTGCAGAATGGTTGCCTGCCTTCTGCCGATTCAGAAAAAGGATCTGCAAGGCCGGTTTGTCAGTATCCCGGATTCTGTTCCACCTTGTTTTGGTTTTTGTCGATGGCATCCTGCGGGATGGGCCGCAATATCTTATACTTCCCGCCAGAACCTTGCATCATGGCTTCCGTCACTCCGTCTTCATTGTATTTGGTGACATACTCCACGAGTTTGTGCGTGCGCTTGAGGTCAAACCAGCGCACATACTCGCCTGCCATCTCGCGGGCCCGCTCGTCGAGCAGGAAGTCGATGGTCATGTCGGCATCCGAAACGGTCATGGCTGTCTGATAGCCTTTCTTGATGGTGCCCGGACGCTGGCGCAACTTGTTGATCATCTCAGCGGCGGCCCGGGTGTCACCTGTCTGTACGTAGGCCTCGGCTGCGATGAGATAGGCTTCCCCAAGGCGCGCTGCCACAAAGTCGTGGGTGCTGCATGATGTGGAGCGGTTGCCCATAGAGGCCTCTGTGTAGTCGTCAAACTTCTTGATGCAGGGCACACCATAGTCTTCCGACCGGCGCACGCTCCATGTTTCGGGAATCTCCTGTGCAGGGGCGAGGCCGCCTGTGGCCAAGCTCTTGGAGATGATAGTGTTCTTTTTCTGATTGTGCGGATCGTCGGCTTTCCAAGCAGCGATGTCGGCATCGGTTGCCCATGTCGGTGCGTAATATACCACAATGGGAGTCGTGGTCGGTGCATTGTAGTAGTCGAAGTAGCTGTCTTTCTTGCTCTTTTCACTTCCACGCAGTTCAAGCATGAATGTCTGTTCGAGTCGTCCGTCGCCGCGGGTGTACATTTGCAGCAAACGGAGGAAAGGAGACTCGTTGCCGTCTATGGCCTTGGTCTTGGGATATTCGGCCCCACCGAGGTAGCTGCCAAACTGTGCTTGTTGATAGCTTCCCTCCTTTGTCGCGTTGCCGAACGAAGCGGAGCTGAACTGCACAGACCAGAATATCTCGCCATTGCTCTCGTTTTTCACATCGAAAGCATTTTCGATGGAGATAGAGGGCACTTCATTATTGATGGCTTGAAGCGCGTAGGTGATGGCCTTCTGGAAATCAGAACTTTGTGCGATGTTCTCTTCTTGTGCCTCATAGTCTTTGCCATTGAGATAACCTCTGGTCAGATAGGCTTTGGCCAAGAAGAACTTGGCCGCCCGTTTGTTGGCACGCCCCACATCCGATGCGCTTCTTTCAAGCAGTTGAGAATTGTTGGCCAGATACTCGAACTCAGAGATGATGAAGTCGTAGAGTGTCTTCAGGTCGGTGCGTTCGAAATTCATGTGGGCTGCATCAAACATCTCCTCCACCAACGACACCTTTCCAAAGAGTTGCACGAGCATGAAGTAATCCCATGCACGGATGAAGCGCGCCTCATCGATATATCGGGCTCGGGTGCTGCTCTCGGCAGTTGTTTTGCCATAGGCGATGACCGAGTTGGCCAGCTGGATAGACTTAAAGAAGTTGGTGTAGAGCGTGAGCACGTTTCCTTCGGTGGCCGTATGCTGGTAATAGTTCATGGCCACTCCCGAGGACTTGCCGTCGCCAAAGAGGTCGGTGCCGGCCGTCATGGTCAGAGGCGACGTGTTGTAGAGGGGGCGTAGAGACGAATACATGCTGTTGGTCAGACTCTCGTATCCGCTTCTGGTGTTATAAAAAGATGATGCCGGTACATTTGATTTGTTGTCTTGTTCCAGAAAATCGGAACAGCCGGTGGTGAGACCAAGCATCAAGACTGCTGCAAAAATATATTTTAGTTTCATGGTTTTACGGTTTAGAATTTAACACTGAGACCGAACTGATAACTTCTTGAGGCCGGACCACCCGTGCCGTCGTTAATCTTAGCCGAGGCCCATTCGGGGTCGAAACCTTTGTAGTCGGTAAATACGAAAGGATTGACAAAGTTGACATAGAGGCGAAGATAAGTCAGCCCGATGGGGGCTATCCACTTCTTGGGGAGGGTGTAGCCGAGGATGATATTCTTGACTTTGGTGAATGAGTTGTTCACAAAATACTGCGAACCGGTGGAGTTGTTCACCCAGAACTGTCCTGTACCCTTGTTGTTGCCGCCATTGGTGGGGAAAGGATAGGTGCCCGTGTGGGCCTCGGTGGTGGTATAGAGCTTGCCGTCGTCGCCCAAAAGTTTTACCCCGGCCGGCGTGTAGAAGTCCATCTTCAACCGCCCCATGCCGCGCTGGCCAAAATCGGTGAACTCGGCCATAAACGGACTGTACACCTTGCTGCCCTGGCTGGTGTAGATGTTGAACGAGAAGTCGAAGCCTTTCCAAGTCAGAGTGGAGTTGATACTGCCCGTCCAAGATGGCTCGGCGTGTCCAAGCACACGGCGGTCACTCGGGTCGATGACACCGTCGTTGTTCATGTCTTTCACCATGTATTCTCCTTCATAGAACTTGGTCTTCTTCGATGCGTCGGCAGCGAGGGCGGCAGCTTGCTCGGCTGTGCAGATGCCTGCCGGCACATAGCCGTACACAACGTCGATGGGCTGGCCGATAAACCAGCCATTGCCGGTCATGTCTTGTTTGCCGCCGTTCAGTTCGATAATCTTGTTCTTGTTGCGGGCAAAGGTGAAACTGGTGGTCCAAGTGAGGTTTCGGCTTTGGATATTCACTGTGTTGAGTTGCAGTTCAAGTCCCGTATTTCTCACTTTACCCACGTTCCCCCAAATGGCTCCGGTGGAAGAGCCCATCTCAAGTGGGGTCTCCATCTCCATCAACAGGTCGTGGGAGTTGCGGGTGTAGAGGTCTACAGAACCGTTGATACGGTTGTTGAGGAAGCCGAAATCCAAACCGAAGTCAAACTCGGTGGTCTTTTCCCATGTCAGGTCTTTATTGCTGAGGGCATAGCCATAGCCGTTGGCCACGACATTGCCAAAGTTGTAGTAGTATTTGGTGTTGGCCAAGAGCTGGGTCTGATAGGGACCTACGGCTCCATTGTTGCCCGTTACGCCAAAACTCAGACGCAGTTTCAGGTTGCTCAGCCAGTCTTTCGTGCTTGCCATCCAAGGCTCTTCGGTGATCCGCCAAGCCACGGCAGCCGACGGGAAGCATCCCCAACGATTGTTTTTCTGGAACTTGGAGCTTCCGTCCCAACGCGAAGATACGGTCAGCAAGTAGCGGTCTTTATAGTCGTAGTTGAGGCGCAGCACCCATGATAGCATCGAAATCTTCCGGTAGCCGCTCGACTTGTCTTCTACGTTTGCTGCCGACCCCATGTTGTACCAGTCCACATCAAAGGGCATGTCGGTTGTGATGAGCCCGTCGCCTTCGGTCTTCTGCTGATAGACGCTGAACAGTCCGAGAGCATTGATGGTGTGATCGCCGAAGTCTTTGATAAAGTTAGCCTGCGTGTCCCACGTGTAAGAGAACACGTCACGGCCGATGGTTCTGGCATAGTTGGTCTTTCCATTACGTTCCTGCGTGGTGTTTCCGCCATAGAATATGCCTTCCTTGTTGCGGTCGTACATGGGGGAAAGGGTCGTCTTTAAGATAACTTCCTTGATAGGGGAGTATTGCAGATAGAGGTTGGCCATGGCATTGTAGGTACGTGTGTTGTCTTTCGAATGCTCACGATCGACGAGTGGATTGAGCGTAGAGGTGGGGCCGCCCCCGTAGGGGTAAATGGCCGGGTCTTTACCCGGTTGTGCCACCGGTGTGCCGGCATTCTCGCCATCCCAATAGAAAGCATCCATCATCGGTGACATGCGGAATCCGTTGATGACAGAGTTTTTACTGCCACTCCTCTTCAAGGCCGTAGACAGGTTGACGGAAGCCCCCGCAGCCCAATGTTCGTTGATGACATTGTCTACGGCGGCCTTGATGTTCCAGCGTTCGTAAGCATCGTAGAGCACCCCCTCTTCGTTCTGGTAGCCCAGTCCTACGCGATAGCTTGTATTCTTGGTGTTGCCCGTGATGTTGACAAAATGGTTTTGCTCGTGGCCGTTTCTGGTCACGAGGTCGGGCCAGTTGGTGAAGTCACGGTTCTTGTATTTATCATCCCAGCGCGGGCTGTAGTTAGCCCATGCGGCCTTGAGATTGGAGTCGGTGAGTGTCCATGTGGTTGAACCGGTCTTCGGATCCAGCTTGGAGGTGGTGTATCTCATGATGCGCCACTTCATCCAGTCGGCACCATCCATGAAGTCGGGCATGTTGGCCACGGTCTTGATGCCATAATATCCGTCGTAGCTTACCGTGGCTTTGGCTTCTCCCGGTGCCGACCCTTTCTTGGTAGTAATCATCAACACGCCATTGGTGGCGCGCGAACCGTAGATGGCTGTCGATGATGCGTCTTTCAGTACGTCCACTTTCTCGATGTCCATTGGGTTGAGAAAGTTGATGTTGTCGCATACGATGCCGTCGACTACATAGAGTGGTTCGCCACCTTGCAGCGAACTTTTACCACGAATCTGCATGGAGAAGCTGTCGCCCGCACGGCTTGATGACTGTGAGATGTTGACACCGGCAATCGAACCTTGCAGGCCTCCGGCCAAATTGGTCGAGCCTTTGGCCACAATGTCGTCGGCATGAATGCTGCCTACAGCACCTGTAAGGTCTGACTTTTTAACCACGCCATATCCCACAACCACAAGCTCGTCAAGCGTTTGATTGTCTTCCTGCATGGTGATGTTGAGCGTGTTGCGATTGCCCACAGGGAGCCGCTGCTCCTTATATCCGATGTAACTGACTTTGATGAAGGCGTTGGCGGGTACATTTGTGATGGTGAAGTTGCCGTCAAGGTCGGTCACACCGCCGATAGAAGTGCCGTCCACGATGACGCTCACTCCGATCATCGGTTCGCCGGCGGCATCTTTCACGTTGCCTGATACCGTCTTCTGCGCAAGCGCACCAACGAAACAGCATAAGCACAGCAATGCGGCCAATGTGGCTCTTTTGATTTGTAAATACATAGAAGTTTGTTTTGGTTATGAATAATAGATTATTAGAACTTGTTTTTTCTTGGTTAAGATGAGTTTTTGCGAAAGGTAGATAGGGGTATTAGATTATCAGATGATGGCGGTTATGCGAAAGGGGCTGCTTGTAAACGGCAAACCATTGATAACGGAATGCGTGGGCATCCGTTATCAATGGTCTGTGTTCTAATAGCGTTTACCATCCCGGATTCTGCCAGAAACCGGTGGTGCTGTTCACTTCCGTAGTGAGGTTCTGCACCGCATCGAGTTCGTTTTGCGGTATCGGGCGGTAGAGGAAATGCTTGTTGCTGTCGGCCTTGAGCTGGGGCGAAGCCTGTGCGTTGTACTTGATGACATACTCGTGGAGCTTGCCTGTGCGCTTGAGGTCGAACCAGCGCATCTGCTCACCGCAGAACTCAATGGCACGCTCGTTAAGGATGGTGTCAATGGTGGGCGTTCCGCTCAGCGAGTTGTCCGCACCGTCCTTGGCACGCACGGCACGCAGTTGGTTGATAGTTGCCAATGCGCCGGTGGCATCTCCCTGTGCCAACTGCGCTTCAGCCTTGATGAGATACATCTCGGGCAGACGCATTACTATGGCATCCCGACTGGAGATGTCCCATGTGGGGAAAGTCGGATTGTACACATTGTCGAGGAACTTCTTGATGCCCGGATACGACTGCCATCCACCGATGGCCACGGAGTTGTAGCGCTTGTCTCCATACACATCAGAGGTGGGTTTGGCTGCCTCGGTGGGTTTGGCTACAGCCGGGTCGTTTGACGAGAATACCGGAATGTCTCCACCGCTCATGAACTGGATGCGGTAACGGTTTTTGGCCCATGCCTGCTTGGCCTTGCCTTCAGCAGAATTACCGTCAAGCGGGCAGTAGTAGATGGCTGTGTCTTTCAAGAGCGGATAGTTGCGGGCATTGCCGGCAAGATCTGGTGAGGCTATGTCGTAGTGGTCGAGCAGCGTTGCTTCCGTGCGCTGGTCGGTGGCGCGGTGCTCTTCGAGCAGCTGCCACAGGCGCATGGAGGGCACATAGCGGCAGAAGCCACGGCCGTATGGTGAATAGGCTGCGCCCACTTCGATGTCTTTCTTTGTGGTCGCACTCTTGATTGTTGTCTTGCCGGCAGCCACACGCCAGAATACCTGTGTCTCTTTTTGTCCGTTGCCTCCCAAGTCGTTGCAGCCGTTGTTCCATTTGGAGACGAACATCAGGAGCATGGCCGAACCTCCGCGCGTGTAGCCCGTGCGGGTGATGAGTGAGTTGTAGTTCAACGGTTTGCCCGATTCGTCATTCTTATAACGATAAGGTATGCAGTTGACATTGCTCGTGATTTGGTCGGAGTAGGTGATGCCGAACAAGGCTTCGTGATTGTTTTCGTATGCCTCATTGTCCATCGACCACACATCGTTGTAGTTGCTGTAGAGCGAAGCGTAGCCCGTTGCCCCCATCACGGCTTCGGCTTCAGCCTGTGCGGCTGCGTAGAGCTGTGTGCCGTTCATGGCAGCGTAGCTGTCGTTGCCGGCCACCTGTTTGCCCAACTGGCCGTTGAGCCACGATGCTGCGTAGATGAGCACGCGGGCCTTCAAGGCGCGGGCTGCCCAATAGTTGGCCCGGCCTTTGGCCTTAGTCTTGTAGTCGGCAGCCTCAAACTCCTTGATGGAAGTGTCAAGGTCGGCCAAGATCTTGCCATAGACCATTTCTTCCGACATGCGGATGGGGTTGAGATTCTGCGATTTGATGGGTGCGTCGTTGTAGGGCACGGCTCCCCAGATGTTCACCATGTGGAAATAGTAGAATGCCCGCAAGAAGTAAGCCTCGCCGAGATATTGTTGTTTCTCGCTCTCCGAGAGCACGGTGCTTTTGCCCACTTGCACAATGGCATTGTTGCATACGTCTGCCGCGCAGTAGAACATCTCCCAATAGTGGTCGAGCGAGGAGTTGTCGTTCACGTTGTTGTCCAGAGCGGCCGAGGTGAAAGTGTATTGGTTGAGCGACTTCTGCTTGTTGTCAAAGCCATAACAGAAGAGGTCGGTTCCCATTTCGCTCAGTCCCAGTCCGGCCTCCTTGCCATACCAGCCTCGGGCAAAGCTGTAGCAGTTGGCCACAAGTCCGTCTATACCGGTCTTGGTGCTGTAGGTGAGATCGGCCGTTTCGCCCACTTTATTCTCCTCTTCCAGAAAGTCGGAACAAGAGGTGGTGACTCCCATGCCGAGAGCCAGAGCGGCCATAGATATATAAAGTTTTGTTTTCATGACGTTTGAAGTGTTTGTTTAGAATTCAACATTGATACCGAGTACTACTTGCTTTTGCAGCGGGAAGGTGACAGCTCCGCCGCGCTCGGGGTCGTAGTTGTCGATGCCGCTGATGGTGAAGAAGTTTTTCAGCGAACCATAGACGCGGCAGTTGCTTATATAGGCCTTCTTGATGAGTGACTTGGGCAGGTTGTACGACAGGGTGATGTCTTTCACCTTGAAGTAGTCTGCCTTCTCATATTGCAGTGCCGAGCGATACTGCGTGTACCACTTCTGTTGTGCGCTGGTCAGTCCCGGGTTGGGGAATTTGGCTCCTTGGTTGTTCGGAGTCCAATAGTCCACATCAGCCCAGTTGGCCGTTTCGAAGTTCATGTTGTTGGAGAGCTGGTATTGGATGTAGCCACCCAGACGGGCGTACATCTGCACGCTCAGCGAGAAATTCTTGTAGGAGAACGTGTTGGTCAGGCCGAAAATGTGATCCGGGTCGCGCTTGTAGACAACGCGGTCTTCGGCATCGATGGTGCCGTCGTCGTTCACATCGACAATCTTCGGTGTTCCCGGGTCTCCGTAGTTGGCGGCATAAGACGGTTCCTGCCCGTTGTGGCGGGCCTTCCAATTCTCCAGATAGGTCTTGTATTCACCGATTTTCCACGTGTTGTCGGCCTTGTAGTCGTAGAATACGTGCACCGGTTCGCCGACGATGAGTGCCGTATTGTCGCGTGGATAGCGCTTGACACCCTCTGTGAGTTCCTTCACTTCGTCGGAGAAGTGCGTATAGCTGAGGTTGGCGTTCCAGTTGAAGTCTTTGGCGCGGATGATGTCTGCATTCAAAGCCACTTCGACACCGAAGCCCTTGGTCTTGCCCACATTGCTGATCACACTCGTGAATACCGACGAGGCAGGGGCGGTCTTGTAGAACAGCAGGTCGTAGGTGTTGCTCCAATAGAGGTCTACCGTGCCGTTGATGCGCCCGTTGAGGAAGCCATAGTCCAGACCGAGATCAAACGACGAAGTCTTCTCCCATGTGAGGTCTTCGTTGGCCATGCTGCTTGGTATCTTGCCGGGAATGCTGCTGCCGTCTATATAATAGTAATAGGTGGTGGGGCTCAGCTGTGCCAAGGTTTGGTAAGCCTCGATGTCCGAGTTGCCTGAGATTCCCCAAGAAGCGCGCAGTTTCAGGTTGCTCAGCCAAGAGGCGGTGCCTTTCATGAAGTCTTCTTCTATGATGCGCCAACCGGCTGCCACGGAGGGGAAGTAGCCCCACTTGTGGCCTTTCGCCAGAACGGAAGCTCCATCGGCACGGAGCGAAGCCGTGAGCAGGTATTTGTCGGCATAGCTATAATTGACACGACCGAAAAACGAAACCATGCTTTTCTTGCGATAGGTAGGCGTGAGCTTGGGCGAGTTGATCTTGGAAACGTCGTAGAAGGAACTCTTATAATAGTGGTTCTTTCCGGCATCCCCGTAGATATCGGTGCCTTCTTCTACCAGTTGGGTCATCTCGTGTCCCAAGAGGAAGGTGGCACTGTGCTTGCTGCCTCCGAAGTCGGTCGTGTAGTTGAGGGTGTTGTCCCAAGTGAAGGAAGTGCTGTGATACTTGTTCAGGTCGATGATGCTGGTCTGGCCGGCCTGGTAGCGTCCTTGGCTCAGATAGTCTTGATACATGCCGTCGCGTGCGTCGTTGCGGTCTACGGCAAACTGGGAGCGGAACACCATGCCCTTGACCGGATAGAGTTCGCCATACACGTTGCCGAAGAAACGCGTGCTCTCCACATTGTGCTGGAAGGCTCCCGGAACCTCGTCGAGCATCGGACTGCAATGGGGCTCATACCACGGGTTGGGCTGATAGTTGATGCTTTCCTTGTCCGTGCCCGGATAGAGATATGGATGGGTGATGCTGGTCATCTTGAGCATCTGGGTGTACACACCCGTGTTGCGGCGGTTCCAGTCTTTGTAGGTGAAGAGCAGGCTCGTGCCCACTTTCACGTAGTTGCTTATCTTGTGGTCGATGTTGGCCTTGCCATTGTAGCGGGTCATCTGGTCGCGCTTCATCAGTCCGCGGTCTTTCATCAGTCCCAGCGATATGGCAAAGTTGGTCTTGTCGTTGCCGCCGTTCACGCCCACTTCGTAGTTTTGCGATGTGCTGTTCCTGATGATGAGGTCGCTCCAGTCGGTGTACGACTTGTCCTCGTAGATGCTCTGGGCCGTGGTGTTGTCTTCGAGGGCATAGCCTGCCAGCACGGTCTCCGGTGTCACGGTCTGTGTGCCCCATGTGCCGGTCTGCACATAGTCCTTGTAGTTGAGGGGATATTCGGCCTTGTCTTGCATGAATCTCACCTCTCTGTCGCCGTAGAACGCGTGCGGAGTGGCGGTGGCGGAGTTCCACGAGTTGTAGACATTCAGCGAAACATTCGTCTTGCCGGCCTTGCCGCGCTTGGTGGTGATGATGATGACACCGTTGGCACCACGCGTACCGTAGATGGCCGTGGACGAAGCGTCTTTCAGAATGTCCATCGACTCGATGTCGGAGGGGTTGAGATCGAGCGTCGAACCATATTCCACGCCGTCGACCAAGATGAGCGGGTCGTTGCTTGCGAGGAGCGAACGGGCCCCGCGCAGGTTGATGTTGAGCTTGCCGCCCGTCTCACCCGAGGCCTGCGTGAGGTTCATGCCCGGCACTTTGGCCTGCATGGCCTGCATGGCGTTGGGGGCAGCCACGTCTTTCAGGTCGCCTGCCTTGATGGAGGAAACAGAGCCTGTGAGGTCGCGCTTCTTCTGCACGGCATAGCCGATGACCACCAGTTCGTCAAGGTTCTGGTTGTCTTCTTTCATCGTGATGTTGAGGCTCGACTTTCCGGCCACGCTTATTTTCTGTTCGCGGTAGCCCACATAGCTCACTTTCAGTGTGGCATTGTCGGGCACGTTGGGGATGGTGAAGTTGCCGTCAAGGTCGGTCACGCCGCCGATGGAAGTGCCGTCCACGATGACGCTCACTCCGATCATCGGTTCGCCGGCGGCATCTTTCACGTTGCCTGATACCGTCTTCTGTGCAAACGCACCGACGAAACAGCACAAGCATAGCAATGCGGCCAATGTGGCTCTTTTGATTTGTAGATACATAAATGTTTGTTTTAGTTATTAAATTGATAAAAGATCTTTGCTCTCTGTTGTTGATGAAGGCAGATTGTAGTTTGCAGCCGTTTGGGGTGATAGACTATTAAGACGGGGCTAAGTTACGAATAATATTCAGATGACAGGCTATGTAGGGATTGTTTTTTAGGAATATTAACGGTTGGCCCGTGCGTTTGTCACTTGTCAAAGTGCCCCTGCCGGATGTAAACAAAAAAGAACTCAAAAGGGCACTGAGATTTGCCCATTTGCCCTTAAGAATTCCTTAGGGTTGAAATACGCGAAAAACGGGCACTTTTGTAAGGTGTTGATAATCAACCTGTTGACTATTTTGGAGATTTCTTGGCATCGTAAATGCCGGCTCACTTAGCCTGAACGGCTCGCTCAAACAGGCTCTTTGAGGCGGTCAAAGGGCCGTAGCGAAGTGGTCAAAGAGCCTCTTTTGCATGGTTGGATGGGCCGTTTTGCATCGAAAGGGGGAGAAAAGAGGAGGATTGGTGTGTTTTTCGTGGCATCCAATCGTCTGTTTCTCAAAATCCAAATGTTACGCAATTTTACTTTTTGTCGTGTTCTTTGCCAATCAAAACAATGTGGACAATGAAAAAGAGGGTGCGCCCATGACAGGCTGCACCCTCTGTTATGTGTCTTCTTGTCAGACCTTTTCCAAGGCCTCTGAACGTTTATCTGACCATCAGTTTCTCGCACTTCCGTGTGCCGTCGGTGTAGGTTGTCACCTTGATGGTCATTCCGTGTTGCGGCTGTTGCAACCGTCTGCCCGTGAGGTCGTAGTAGGCTACCGACTGCCCGTCACTACCGGCATGGGCCGTTTTGATTCCCGTGGTGGTCGAAGTCGTGTTCGTTGCAATATCATAGACAAGTCGCTTTGACACTTTCGTCACGCCTTTCACCCGATACAGGGTCTCCACTCCGATGGTTTTCGTTGCCGGGGGGAGAGCTGTGAAATAGACATACTTCTTGTTGGAACTCCCCTGAATGGTGTGATAGTCGGAGAAAGTGAATGGTATTTCCTCCATGTCGTCGTCTCGTCTCATTTTGGGATAGGCGGCCTTTTTGAAGGTGTAGGGCTTTCCGTCCACATATATTCTATAGGTGAGGAAGTCGGTGTCGAGTGCCATTCCGTCTGTATCCTTGTCTTGAATATTGATGACAAACTCCTGTCCGGAAGCATCGTAGCGGATAAAATCGGGAGTCTGCGGTGTGGCAGGCTTCAGTTCGTTGAACGAGAGGCGCAGTTGGTTGTAGGCTTGAAAGAGGTTCATGTTGCCGTTGTCGTCTATATTGTAGTTGACCAAGGCTGCATCGCCGTCAAGACCTGTCAGCGAACGGGCGGTTGCGTCATATTTCAAGCTGAACGAGGCCTGTTGTTCAAATTGCTCTTTGCCCGTCTGTTTGGCAGCGTAGGCCACGTATGGATCATCCTGTGAACTGAGGTTCACCATTTGCCGGGACAGAAAAACGATTGTGCCGTCGTCTCCGATTGTGCCTTTGAGCCATGCCTGCGGATATTTCGGATCCAACCCTTTCACGTAGAAATCTTTGCCGTCGAAATATCCCTTGGCTTTGGCCGACCCCACTGTGTTGTCTGTCAGGATGTTGTTGTAGGTGAAGTTATACGAATCTAATTGTGCTTCAACCTCGTCTTTCTTCACAAACGTGGGGTTGGAGCCTTTGCCCAACATCTCGGAAAGGTCATTGCCGAGATAAAGGGCCAGACAGAGGCCTTGGTCCGTATAGGTGATTTTGCCGGTGCCCTTGTCAATGGCGAGCTTGAAAGTCTCTGTCTCCACGGGTGCTCCTTGCTCGTTGGCCACATACAGCTGATAGTTTTCCTGCTTGTTGGGGGCATATCCTACGGCCTGCTTGTTGGCAAAGACGATGGTGTCGCCGGTCAGGTTCAGCTTTCCTTTGAGCAGGCCTTTCATCCGTTTGCGCGAAACGAAGTTGGGCATATACACATCGCCATTGTCGCAAAAGGTGACTGCCACCTCGTTGTGATAGTCATATATGTTGCCCCCGGCATCATCGTGGGTCAGCAAGTCCATCAGATAGACGGTCTTCTTCCCCTCCGGAGCCTTGGTGAGCGTCTCGTCAGCGGCTTTCGTCCGGATTTTCCCGTAGGCAGTGTTGTTTTTCACCTGCGCGTGGCTGCTGGCCGTGAGGCCACACGCCACGACGCAAATTGATAGGAGTAAGTTTCTTTTCATGTTGTTTTTTAATGTGTTAAATGATGAATTTGTATAGACAGAAATGTGTCTTGTAAGGGCAAAGTTACGCATATTCCATGTGTTCGGCCAAACGCCGGGCGCATAAAATCACATTCACGCACGCGAAATACCCAGTTCTAAGTATGCCGATGGGAAGAAAAACGCTAACTTCCCGACTTTCTCATGCAATTCGGAGCCCGGGTTGTGAGTGCGGTTGCGTTCTTATAAGCAGTTTGGCGAAATGCAAAAAAAAGCCCGGAAAGGGGTACAGGACTTCTGTAAGGGTTGAAAGATGGATAAGAGGTAATAAAAACGGATGCGCCATGGACGCATCCGTTGAGATTGTTGTAATCAGCCGTAAGGGAAGGCTACCGGCTTGCAGGAATCCAACTGCGGTCGCTGCCGAACACCGTTGCAAGGGTAATCTTGGCTGCTTCTTTTTTGGTGAGTTGCCGGCTCCAAGGGGCACGACCGGCCGTAGAGGCTCCCGGTCCGCGGTTGTCGTATTCCATGTAGCGGGCGGTCTGTTCGTTGGAGGTCTTGCCCCAGTTGTGCCATCCCTCAGGGCGGATGTGTTGGCCGAGATCGCAATCCATGAACAGCGTGTAGGCGTAGGGCCGCCACGGACGCCCGAGATACACCTTGTCTACCTCGGAAGCTGCCGTAAGCCTGCAGTGATTGAACACGTAACCGAAGGCTTGGGCAGCCGGTGTGGAGGCAGCTGTGATGTAGCTGTCGGCCTTACTGAAGATGGTGCAATCCTCAAACCACGCCGTGCTTGGACCGAAGATGAAGTCGGTGGTGCCCTCGATGTAGCAGCCGAGGAAATAGAGACGGGTGCCTCCCACGCCGGTGTAGACGGTGTCTTGGTTGCCGAGGAAGCGGCAGTTGACAAAGGCGATGCGGTCGCCCTCGGTGTGCAGGGCCACGGCCTGCCCGAGTCGGGCGGCATTGTTTTCTATCGTGATGTTCCGAAGCGTGATGTCGCTGCCTTCTATCTTCAATGTATAGGTGCGGAAAGTGCCCATCGGCCGGCCGTTGTCAAGGCGTTTGATGTTGGCATGATCGTCGTAGGTGATGATGGTTTGGTCGCGGTCTTCCCCACAAATCTCGATGTGGGTGAGCCAAGAGGGGATAATGAGCTTCTCCTTATAGATGCCCTTTTTGACGAATATCACTTTGTGATAGTCCATGAAGGCGCGGCACACCTCGATGGCATCATCTATGTTGCGGAATTCGCAGGTGCCGTCGCGGGAGACGAAGAGCGTGTCGGGATTGTCATACTTGTTGGCGGCGTGTATGCCGGTGGCGGCCAACAGGAGTAAGGTGAGCAGTAGATTTTTCATTTTTATGTAGTTTTTGGTGTAAGTGCATGGCAGATCGGTGGAGTCTTTTGAGAGGCAAGAGCTTCCCGCCTTAGCACTAAAGCAGGAAGCCCTTGTCCCTCGGGGGGAGAGGAGCAGGTCAGATGATTTGCTGTATCTCCTGCAAACCCTCGATTTTCTTGAGATTGTTCATGATGACTCTGACATCTTCGCGGTCGTGTACGCGCAATTCGATGCTGCCGTCGAAGATGCCGTCGTCGCTCTGAAAGGTGATTTTGTGGATGCTTACGGCCAACTGGTCGGAGATGACTTTCGACACATCGAGCAACATGCCCATGCGGTCGATGCCCCGCAGTTGGATGGTGGCATCGAAGAGGAGCTGCTTGTGCATCTCCCACTTGGCATCGACAATGCGGTTGCCGAAGCTGGATTTCAGTTTGGCAGCCACGGGACAAGACCGCTTGTGCAGTTCGATGCGGTTCTGATTGTCGATATAGCCCATGATGTCGTCGCCGGGAATGGGGTGGCAGCAGTCGGGCATGATAAAGCGGGAGAAGTTTTGTTCGCTGACGATGATAGGCTTCTTCTTGTTGAAGTTCTTGTCTACGACCATCAGGTTGGGGGCAGCTGTGTCGGTTTGCGGTTCCTTATCTTTCTTGCGGTCTTTGCCCATGAAAGGCACGTATTTTCTCCACCCGATGGTGTCGGTACCCTCTTTGCGTGATTTTCCCAACAGTTCGTCGTGGTCTTTCTCCCCCGGCAGGATGTTGTGTTCACCAATGGCCTGCAAGAGGTCTTCATGTTTCTTCACATCGTGGAACTCGCAGAGCTTGTCAAGCACGGAGGTGGACAGTTCCATGTCGTGCTTCTTCAGCCATGCAGTGAGTATCTCCTCTCCCTTTTTCTGCGACTCGCGGTTGTCCCGGCGCAAAATGGCCAGTATCTTGCCGCGGGCCTTGGCTGTGGAGACAAAGTTGATCCACGAAGGCTGTACGTGCTGCGACTTGCTGGTGAGTATCTCCACTTGGTCGCCGCTTTGCAGTTTGTGGCTCAGCGGCACGAGCTTGTGGTTCACCTTGGCACCGATGCAGTGGCTGCCGAGGAAGGTGTGGATTTGGAATGCGAAGTCGAGGGCCGTGCATCCGGTGGGCATGGTGATGATCTCACCCTTGGGCGTGAAGACAAATATCTCGCTGGCAAAAAGGTTGAGTTTGATGGCATCGAGAAAGTCCATGGCATCGGGCTGTGGGTCGTCAAGTATCTCTTTGATGGTGCTCAGCCAGTCGTTGAACTCGCCCTCATCCTCGCTGTATTCCTCGCCTTCCTTGTATTTCCAGTGGGCGGCAAAGCCTTGTTCGGCCACCTCGTTCATACGGTCGCTGCGTATCTGCACCTCTATCCAACGCCCCTGTTTGGACATGAGCGTGACGTGGAGGGCCTGATAGCCGTTGGCCTTGGGGTGGTTGAGCCAGTCGCGCAGGCGGTCGGGATGACTCTTGTATATCTTGCTGATAGCCACGTAGATGTTGAAGCATTCGTTGATTTCGTCTTGACGGTGCTTGGGCGTGAAGATGATGCGCACGGCCAGAATGTCGTAGATTTCATCAAACGACACATGCTTGTTCTGCATCTTGTTCCAAATGGAATAAGGACTCTTCACACGGGCCTTGATGGTGTATTCGATGCCCATCTTGTCAAGGGCTTCCTTGATGGGTTGGGTGAACTGGCTGAAGAGGGTGTCGCGCTGCGCCTGGGTGGACGCCAGCTTGCGCTCGATGTTGGCATACTCCTCGGGATGGTCGTACTTGAAGCTCAGGTCTTCCAGTTCGGTCTTGATTTTGTTCAGTCCGAGACGGTTGGCCAGCGGTGCATAGATGTAGAGGGTCTCGCCGGCAATCTTATATTGCTTGTTGGGCGGTTGCGAACTGAGTGTACGCATGTTGTGCAGACGGTCACAAATCTTGATGAGTATCACACGGATGTCGTCACTCATGGTGAGCAGCAACTTTTTGAAGTTTTCTGCCTGGGCCGAAGCGCGGTCGCCGAAGATACCGCCTGAAATCTTGGTCAGGCCGTCCACGATTTGCGCTATCTTCGGGCCGAAGATGTTCTCAATGTCCTCTACCGTGTAGTCGGTGTCTTCCACCACGTCGTGGAGCAGGGCCGAGCAGATGCTCGTGGAACCCAGGCCCATTTCCTCGCAGGCGATGCGGGCCACGGCAATGGGGTGCATGATATAAGGTACGCCCGACAAGCGGCGGACGCCTTTGTGCGCTTGGCGAGCAAAATTGAAGGCTTTGGTGATGATGTCCACCTTTTTGCGGTGGCGCGAAGCCAGATAAATGTCGAGCAACTCTTGGAAGGCCGTAGTGATCATCAGGTCGTCGGCAGCTTCTCTTTCCTTGTCCTTGATGGTTTGTTCGTCCATGTTCATGCTGAATGTATGATATATAAGGTGTGGTGTTTGGGCTAATGCAAAAACCCGACCGACAGTCTGTGTGGTGTCTTTCCACAACAGACAGTCGGCCGGGCATGGCCTTGGTTTATTTCACCTTGATTTTCTTTCCGGCACGGATCCCCGATCCGCTGATGCCGTTCAGTCGTTTGAGTTTCTTCACGGTGGTGTGGTTGCGTGCGGCAATCTCTGAAAGCGTGTCACCGCTTCTCACGGTCACGCTCTTGTTGCGTGCCGAGCGTTTCTTGCTGCGCTTGCCCCGGCTCTGGCGACTGCTACGCGAACTGCTGCTCCGGGTATAGGTTCGGGGGCTCCGAGTGTAGGTTGGTGTCTCGTCGTTCACCTCCACTTCGTCACGTTTGAGCAACAGTTCGTCGGCCTTGTAGCTGTATATCGAGTCTTCATTGTCGATGAACATGCCTATCAGTGAGGTGGGCAGGCGCACGGCCATCGGCTCGTTGAGCCCGTTGATCACATCGCGGCGGTATTGTGGATTGAGTGAGCGTAGCTCGTCCATGCCTATGTTGAGCACCTTGGCTATCTGCTGCAAGTGTACGTCCTTGTCCACGACCACGGTGTCGGTCTTTGCCGGCAGCTCTGTGACCATCGGACAGATGTTGTGGTCGCAGTAGTAGTTCATGATGTAGTTGGCTGCGATGAAGGCCGGCACGTAGCCCCGTGTCTCTTTGGGGAGATAGGGGTAGATGTTCCAGTAGTCGGCGTTGCCCTTGGCGCGGTGGATGGCCTGGTTCACCTTGTCGGGGCCGCAGTTGTAGGCGGCAATCACAAGATTCCAGTCATCGTAGATTTTGTAGAGGTCGCTCAGATAGTGGGCGGCGGCGTAGGAGGCTTTCACCGGGTCGCGACGCTCGTCTACAAGTGAATTGACTTTCAGGCCGTAGCGTTTGCCGGTGGCCAGCATGAACTGCCAAAGGCCGGTGGCCCCTACGCGGGAAACGGCTGTGGGGTTGAGTGCCGACTCAATGACGGGCAGGTATTTCAACTCCAAAGGCAGGTTATAAGTTTCCAGTGCCTGCTCGAAGATGGGCATGTAGAAGTTGGTGGCTCCCAGCATATAGCTCACGGAACGGCGAAGCCGGCCGCTGTATCGGTCGATAAACTGCCTCACCACATCGTTGTAAGGCATCTCAATGACAGTTGGCATACGCTTCAGGCGGTCTATGTACACCTCCTTGTCAAACACAGGATTGACATCGCGGTAGTGGCAGTTGGTGTCGGGTTGCAGGTAGTTCTTCGCATTATACTGGTGGAGCAGGCTGTCGAGTTCGTAGCTCATGCCTTCGGGAAGATCTATCACTTCCTGATTTCCTTGTGCATCGGTCACTGTGATTTCTTTGTCGTTGTCGGTCTGCGCCTGCATCGCGCACGCGCCACCGAATATCATTGCGACCATCAATAAACGGATTTTCTTCATTCTGTATTCCTTAACTTATATATGGTTTGAGTTTGAGTGTTGTTTAAAAGGTGAGGCTGCATTGCAGTCCCAGTGCCCCCGATTCCCATGGGCGGCTCATGGCCATATTGCTGTTGATGAGGGCCGGTTGGATGTGCAGGCTGAGGTCTCTCGATATGTCAAAGTCGGAAAGGGAAGCATCGACGTAGGCATCAATGACCGAGAGTGCATAAACCCCGATGAGGGCAAATACGCTCATGTCGCGCCAGCGGCGGTAGCGGTCTTTCCGTTTGCGGAAGAGCTCTTGATAGCGTGTCCTGTTCGACTCGTCGATTTTGTTGCCTAAATGCAGAAACTGGTTGTAACTCTGCGTGGTCGGGTCGTTATCCATGATGTCCATATATGCCTGCGAGTAATCATGATACATCATGTTGTTCCAAGCCATGGCATAGGCACAGCCCACAAAGCCCCCGTAGAGTATGGGGAGTTTCCAATATTTGCGATTGTATATCTGGCCTGCTCCGGGCAATACAAGCGACAGCCACATGGCCCGTTTGGTCTCCGGACGCCACGTTGTCCAGTCACGCTTGGTGCGTTCAGGTTTTTGGGGAGTCGTCGAAACGGTCCCGGACACGACCGGCTTGTCTGTCGGAAGCGAGTCGGCAACGCTTTCGATATTGCCAGTAGAGACTTGTCCGACATGCTCTTGGGCCCACGTTCCGGACGCGGCAAGCAGCAATGCTGCAACGAGGCATAACCGTGATACTGTTCCTTTCACAACGAGAATCTTAGTCTTTCAGTTTGTCGAAAACATTCATGATGCGCTCCAGTTCCGCCTCGTTGGCAAAGGGAATGCTGATTTTGCCCTTGCCTTTGGAGGAACAGGTCATCTGAACCTTCGTGTTGAAAAAGCCCGAGAGGTGCTCTTTCAGCAGATTGAACTCTTCGGGCAACTGCGATTTGGCTGCAATCTTTTTCTTTCCGGCCTTTATGTCAATGCCGTTTTTGAGTTGCTGCACCAGCTCTTCCACTTTGCGCACGGAAAAACCGTTCTTCTGAATTTCCTTGAAGAGTTTGATTTGGAGTGACGGACTGTCGAGTGCCAACAGTGCCCGGGCGTGTCCCATGTCTATTTCTTTCTTCTGGAGTGCCATCTGCACTTGTGCCGGCAGTTTCAACAGTCGCAGGTAGTTGGCTATGGCCGCACGGCTTTTGCCAACGCGTTCCGAGATCTTTTCCTGTGTCATGCCACTCTTCTCCAACAGATGCTCGTATGCTAAAGCTATTTCTATCGAGTTGAGATCTTCGCGTTGGATGTTCTCCACCAATGCCATTTCCATGACGTTTTCGTCATCGATGGTGCGGATATAGGACGGAATGGCTTTTAGTCCGGCCAACTGTGAGGCCCTCCAGCGGCGTTCGCCGGCGATGATCTGAAACCGGTTGTCGTCGGTCTGCCGTAGGGTGATGGGCTGGATGATACCTATTTGGCGTATGCTGTGGGCCAGTTCTTGCAATGCTTCCTCGTCAAACTCGCGGCGAGGCTGGTTGGGATTGGCCTCTATCCGGTCGATTGCCACCTCGTTGATGGTGCTGCTGCCCTGTGTACGCACTGTCTCGGTGGAGATGAGTGCATCAAGGCCCCGCCCGAGGGCGTTGCTTTTGGCGTTGGAATTGAATTTCTTGTGTACTGCCATCTGTCTTCGGATGAAGTTGTATTTATTGTGGAGTAGGGCGGGAGATAGTCGAAAATTGTTGCTGTCGATTTTCTTGTAGTGTCTTGTTCTGCCCCTGTCTTTTTCTATTGTCTGTTAGCTGTTCTTGTTGATGATCTCCTTTGCCAGTGCCAAGTGGTTTTTGGAACCTGTGGAGTCGGCGTCGTAGAGTATCACAGGTAAGCCGTGGCTTGGGCTCTCACTGAGTTTTACATTGCGCTGAATGACGGTCTTGAACACCAATTCTTGGAAATGCCGCTTCACCTCGTCATAAATTTGATTGGCCAGGCGCAGACGGCTGTCATACATGGTGAGCAAGAACCCTTCTATCTCAAGCTTCGGGTTGAGTTTGCTCTTGATGATGCGGATGGTGTTGAGCAGTTTGCTGATGCCTTCCAAAGCAAAATACTCGCACTGTACGGGTATGATGACCGAGTCGGCAGCCGTGAGCGAATTGACCGTGATCAGGCCCAGCGAGGGCGAACAGTCTATCAGTATGTAATCATATTCGTCGCGTATCGGGGCCAAAAGATTCTTGATGACTTTCTCCCGATTCTCAAGGTTCAACATCTCGATTTCGGCCCCCACCAAGTCGATGTGGCTGGGGATGATGTCCAGTCCCTCTATGTCGGTGGTGTAGATTGCTTCGTGGACATCGGCATGGTCGATGATGCACTCGTAGAGCGAACAGTCCACCTCTTTGATGTCTACGCCCAAACCACTTGAGGCATTGGCCTGTGGGTCGGCATCAACAACAAGCACCGTTTTCTCAAGTGTGGCCAGAGATGCTGCCAAGTTGATGGTGGTGGTGGTCTTGCCCACACCGCCCTTTTGGTTAGCCAGAGCTATGATTTTTGCCATTGTCTTCTTCTTTCAAATACCAATATGTAGTTTGCAAAGTTACATATTTTATGCGAGAAACGCGCCGTTTACACCTTTTTTTAGTAATTTTGCATCGAAATCAAGATGAAAATGAAGAATTTTAAGAAACCTTTTATTCTTATATCCAACGACGACGGCTATCATGCCAATGGCATCAAGACGCTGGTACGCATCCTTTCCGGTGTGGCCGATCTTTTGGTTTGTGCCCCCGAAGCCGCCCGTTCGGGTTTTTCCTGTGCTTTTTCGGCCACCACGCCGCTGCGTCTCAAGCGCCGCCACAACATGGGAGATGTGGAAGTGTGGTCATGCAACGGCACACCGGTTGATTGTGTGAAACTTGCGCTCGACCGTTTCTGTCGCAACCGTCGTCCTGATCTCATCATCGGCGGCATCAACCACGGTGACAATTCTTCGGTCAACAATCATTATTCGGGCACTTTAGGTGTAGCTAAGGAGGGATGTCTGAAATACATTCCGTCGATAGCCTTTTCCAGTTGCAACTACGATGAGGATGCCGACCTTTCACCGTTGTCCGACCATATCCTGTCGATAGTGATGAATGTTTACAAAGACGGACTTCCTAAAGGCACTTGCCTGAATGTCAATTTTCCCGTGCAACCACCTTTCAAGGGAGTGAAAATATGCCGTATGACATACGGTAGCTGGACCAATGAAGTGGTGGCAAGGCACCATCCGCGCGGTTATGACTATTATTGGATGGTGGGTGAATATGTCAATGACGAGCCTGAAGCGGAAGATACCGATCAATGGGCTGTAAATCACGGTTATGTAGCTATCACACCTACGCGAATCGATGTTACCGACTATGACTTTGCAGAGCAGTTGAAGACATGGAGTCTCTAATAAGTTTTCCATTACCGGGAGGTTTTAGGGCAAGTGCCAATTTGTAATACTGAAGTTATGAGATACTATTTGATAGTAGGTGAAGCCAGTGGAGATCTTCATGCCAGTAGGCTAATGCGTTCGTTGAAAAATGCGGACGAATTGGCCGAGTTCCGCTTCTTTGGCGGTGATTTGATGGCTGCCGAGGGCGGTACGCTTGTCAAGCACTATCGCGATTTGGCTTATATGGGTTTTGTGCCTGTGTTGCTCCACTTGAACACGATATTCAAGAACATGGCTTTCTGTAAGCGCGACATAGTGGCTTGGAATCCCGATGTGGTAATTTTAGTGGATTATCCGGGATTCAATCTCAACATAGCCAAGTTTGTGCATGCCAAGACCCGCATTCCCGTCTATTACTACATCTCCCCCAAAATATGGGCTTGGAAGGAATGGCGCATCAAGCGTATCAAGCGCGATGTGTGGGAAATGTTTTCCATTCTGCCTTTTGAAGTTCCTTTTTATGAGGAAAAGCACAAGTTTCCCATCCATTATGTGGGCAATCCCACGGCTCAGGAAGTGGCCGAATTTCGTGCTTCCTATGACGAGACGCGTGAGGAGTTTTGTGCCGCCAACGGTCTTGATGCCGATCGCCCCGTTATTGCCCTGCTTGCCGGCAGTCGCAAGCAGGAAATCAAAGACAACCTACCGGCCATGATAGAGGCGGCCGAGAAGTTTGTCGACTATCAAATGGTGCTGGCCGGTGCACCCTCCATTGATGACGGATATTATGAGAGATTCATTAAGGGCACGCCTGTCAAACTGGTTAAAGACAGCACCTATCAACTCTTGAGCCACTCGTCGGCAGCACTGGTGACCAGTGGCACCGCTACGCTTGAGACTGCTCTATTCGACGTTCCGCAAGTGGTGTGCTATGAAACCCCCGTACCCAAGCTCATCCGGTTTGCTTTCAATCATATTATTAAGGTGAAATTCATCTCGTTGGTCAATCTCATTGCCGACCGTGAAGTCGTTCCGGAACTACTGGCCGACCGCTTCACCACCGATAATATCCTGTCTGCGCTGCGTCGCATTCTGCCGGGTGGGGCTGGTCATGAGCAGATGTTAGCCGACTATCGGGAAGTACGACAGAAATTGGGCGACACCGTCGCTCCTGACAATGCCGCCCATATCATGGTTGATTTGTTGATAAACCGTTTTCTTTAGAGGTCGGTCTCTGTGTTATGCAGGGACGGCCTTTTTTGATTTTCCAGCTTTTCGTGTTTCGTCAAGGGGTGTATTGGCGCAAGGTGTTGCGCACCAACTGACCCCACGGTTTGATGACTTCATCCTGCCAACCGCCTGTCGATGGGGCTTCGGGCAACAGCATGGAGCAGGTCTCGTCTTTATCGGAAATCGACCAGTTGACCCAACTAACCTTGTTTCTTTCCATCGTTTCCAGCCATTTCCGGTATTCTTCCCGGTCTAACGGCCCGTCTCCGGAAGCTTCCATTCCCGCACATTCGCTCACAAATACCGGTAAGCCGCCTTTCACGGCTGTCTCCAATTTGCTGCGCAGTCCGTCTTTGTGGGTAGCGGCATAGAAATGGAGCGTGTACATCACGTTGCTGACGCCTTCGAGTGGGCTCGCGGCCACGAGGTCGATGTCCTGATCCCAATGGGGGCATCCCATGAGAATGATATTGTCGGGATCGTACTTGCGTATCTCGGCAATAACCGTCCGGGCATACGTTTTCAAGCTTTCCCACGAGTCGTCTATGGGCTCGTTGTAGAGTTCGTAGATGATATTGGGATATTTGCCATATTTCCTGGCCATTTGTCCGAAGAAGTCTTTTGCTTCTTCGGTGTACATGTCGTGTGCGTGCCAGTCGATGATGACATAGAGGCCGTTCTTGATGGCCGACTTGATGACAGGGGTGATGCAGCTGATTGCAAATTGGGGATTCTCCAGATAGTTGTTGTCTATCTTCACTCCCATGGCGGCACGCACCACTGTGGCGTGCCAGTCGTCGGCCAGCCACTTCACCGCCTGCTTGTTGTAGAACCGTGGCCACAGGTTGTGCCAGCCCAAACTGACTCCCCGCAACACGACGGGCTGCCCCTTGTGATCGCACAACTGTGCGCCTTTCACTTGCAGTTGTCCCCATTGTTTCACCGGTTTTGTCGCCTGAATGGCCTGCAAAGACAGCATCAACAACAGCGAAAAGAAAAGCCTCTTCATCGTCTTATGGTTTGAAGTGTGAGACGTTATTTTGGATTGGTGGGCCCGAGTGGCTATGCGAATAGCTGTAGAGTGTAGAGATAGACCACCGCAGCCGGAATGGCCATGAGCGACGAGTCAAACCGGTCGAGCATACCGCCGTGTCCCGGCAATATGTTGCCGCTGTCCTTGATGCCCAATGTACGCTTGAACAAACTCTCCACGAGGTCTCCCCATGTCCCGAACACCACTACCACAAGCCCAAGGCCGAGCCACTGCCACAGCGGCATACCGGCCACAAGACCATCCGTCTGCCCGACGTTGAGGAAGTAGATGATGGCTGCGGCTATCATTACAAACACCGCTCCTCCTATGCTTCCCTCCCAGCTTTTTCCCGGGCTGATGCGTGGGAAGAGTTTGTGCCTGCCCAAGAGCGAACCGCTGCAATAGGCTCCGGTGTCGTTGGTCCAAAGAAAGATGAACAGGCTCAGCGGCAGCAGCCATTCAAAGGTCACGTTGCCATCAGGCGTGCTGCGGAAAGCCAGTACGTTGATCATCGAGAAGGGGAGGGCGATGTACATCTGGCTGAGCATGGTGTAGGCCCAGTTATTGATGGGATTGGTCTGTTTGAGATAAAGTTCGCTCACGAGCAGATAGACCACTGTGAGCAGATAGGGCACAAAAGCTGCCGAGGGCGTGAGTCCGCTGCAATAGCCTGCCACGGCCAGAAAGAAGTAAATGCCTGCTGCCGTTGATATGAAACGGTTCACGGCTACATTTTCCGATTGGTTCACCAAGCCGGTAAACTCCCATATTGTCAGCCCCGTGATGGCAGCAAAGAGCAGTATCATCACGTCGGGCCGGAAAGAGATGCCCACCACCATGATGGCCACAAACACGGCACCCGTAATGGCCCGTATAATCAGGTTTTTCACTTTCTCACTCATGATGTGCAGTCTTTATTTATCCTCGTCGTTCTTTTCCTCGCTTTTCATTTTCTCATGTTCTTTGATGGCCGCCTGCACCTCGGGCAGATTCTTCACCGTCTCGTCGTCGGCTGCTGTCTCTTTGACAGCCTCTGAAGCCGACGGACTGTCACCGCCAGCCTGCGTTTCGTTCATGATTTCCTGACTGCGGCTCACCCACGGACGCTTGCCGAAGATTTTCTCCACATCTTCCGCAAATATCACCTCACGCTTGATGAGCAGTTCGGCCAGTGCGTTGTGCCCCTCCTTGTGCTCGGTCAAGATGCGCTTGGCCCGCTCGTATTGTTCGTTGACCATCTTCAGCACTTCCTCATCAAGCAACTTGGCCGTCGACTCGGAGTAGGGGCGCTGGAACTGATATTCGTTGTTGTTGTAATAGCAGATGTTGGGCAGCTTTTCGCTCATACCTGCGTAGGCAATCATACCGAAAGCACTCTTGGTGGCCCGTTCGAGATCGTTCATGGCTCCGGTGGAGATATGCCCCGTGAAAAGCTCTTCGGCGGCACGGCCTCCCATGAGCGAGCACATCTCGTCGAGCATCTGCTCCTTGGTCGTGATTTGCCGTTCCTCGGGCAGATACCATGCGGCCCCAAGGGCCTGCCCACGCGGCACGATGCTCACTTTGACGAGTGGGTTGGCATACCGGCAGAACCAACTGATGGTGGCGTGTCCGGCTTCGTGGAGGGCTATGGAGCGTTTCTCCTCGGCTGTCATCACCTTGGTTTTCTTTTCCAGTCCGCCGATGATGCGGTCCACGGCGTCAAGGAAGTCTTGTTTGGTCACGGCACTGCGGTCGTGGCGTGCGGCAATGAGAGCCGCCTCGTTGCACACGTTGGCTATGTCGGCCCCCGAGAATCCCGGTGTCTGGCGAGCCAGCAGGTCGATATCCACCGAGTCGTCCACCTTGACAGGTTTCAGATGCACTTGAAATATCTCTTTGCGCTCGTTAAGGTCGGGCAAGTCTACATGTATTTGGCGGTCGAAGCGGCCTGCACGCAGCAGAGCCGCGTCGAGCATGTCCACACGGTTGGTGGCCGCAAGGATGATCACACCGCTGTTGGTTCCGAAACCGTCCATCTCGGTGAGCAGGGCGTTGAGGGTGTTCTCCTGTTCGCTGTTGCCGTTCATCATCGAGTTTTTGGCACGGGCACGACCCACAGCGTCAATTTCGTCGATGAAGATGATGCAGGGAGCTTTCTCTTTGGCTTGCCGGAATAGGTCGCGCACACGGCTTGCCCCCACACCCACAAACATCTCCACGAAGTCGGAACCGCTCATTGAGAAAAACGGTACTCCGGCTTCGCCCGCCACGGCCTTGGCCAGCAGGGTCTTACCGGTTCCCGGAGGGCCCACGAGCAGTGCGCCTTTGGGGATTTTTCCTCCGAGGTTGGTATATTTCTTCGGATTTTTCAGAAACTCCACGATTTCTTCGATCTCCTGTTTGGCTCCGGCCTGTCCGGCCACGTCTTTGAAAGTGATACCGAGGTCGTTACCCTTTTCATACATGCGGGCTTTCGACTTGCCCACACTGAACATACCGCCGCCGGCACCTCCGCCCACACGGCCTGACATCCACCAGAAGAAGGCCAGTATGAACACGAAAGGCAGCACCTGAATGAGTATGTTGACCAGTTCGTTGCCGCTCTTGTTCTCATAGCTGAAGTCTTTCAGCTTGCCGGCTTTCTGTTCGGCCGTGAGATATTTCTCCAGCTCGTCTACCGAACCGAATTCCACCTTTACGTATGGGTTGGGCCCCAGTTCTTTAGCCGACCGCTGGAACACGTCGCGGGTGTTCTTGGAGTTGACAAACATCTTCAACGTGCTTTCGGTCTTGTTGACCACGACATTGGAGGCATAACCCTTTTGCACGTATTCCTTAAACTTGGTGTAGGTGGCATCCTGCGACGAACTGCCGGCCATGGAGTTGGCCGCGTTGGTATAGAACAGCACAATCAGTCCTACTAATATAATAAGGTAGAACCACCCCATGTTGCGGGGTGTCTTGGGTTGCCTGTTGTTGGGATTGTTGAAAGAGTTATTGTTCATTTCTTGTTTATTGGGTCTCGTTAGTCAATATCTGCTATTTTTGTCAGTGGAGCATCTTCCCAAAGATTCTCCAAATCATAGAAGGCCCTTGTCTCTGGTTGGAATATGTGTACCAGCACATCCACATAGTCGATGGCCACCCATTGGTCATTGCCCAGGCCGGCCACATTGACAAGTTTTTCGCCGGCTTTCTTGCGGGCGAAATCAGACACTGATTCTGCTATCGCCTCCACTTGGGCGGGAGAACTGCCCTGACAGATGACAAAGTAGTTGGCAATGCTGCCCTCTATCTCTCTGAGGTCTGCAATAACTATGCCAGAACCTTTTTTCTCCTGTATGCCTTCTGTGATAATATCAACTAATTGCTTTGTCTCTTCCATTAAATTCAGATTATGTTTGATGAAAAAAATCATTGTTTTTATGTTACAAAGGTACGCCTAAATATCCGAAAAACGCTAAAAAGCATCTTGAATTTCGCTTTTTTATGAAAAAACTCCCAATTTATTTTGGAGAATCGAAAAAATGCAGTAACTTTGCAAACACAATGGGGTTGGAGCCTTGTTGTAAAGACATTGGGATATGGTGTAATGGTAACACTACAGATTCTGGTCCTGTCATTCTTGGTTCGAGTCCGAGTATCCCAACGTAGATAAAAGGCAAGTGATTGGTGTTCAATTACTTGCCTTTTTGCTTTTTTAGAATTGCCCGAAAGGTTTGCGACAGGCACCGGCGGAGTGGCTAAATATAAAAACTTTTTGCCATTTCTTTGCATTGTCCACTCACTCGGATTATTTGCTGATATTTCCCAACTGACAAGTGTTTGTTTTTTGGTGTGTAAATCCGATAAGAGAAGACTCCCCTTCTGCGGATGGCAAGTGAATGGAGGCCGTTTGCAAGAGGAGGAAACGGCCCTATAGTGTTTAACATACAGAGATTGTGAAAAAGCCTTACACTTGGTCGGACATGGAAAGTATAGTATTGACCTTTCTATGGTTTGAAAAAACAGAAATCATGATTTTTTCTTGTTACCAAGCCCAAGCGACTATGCAAAAGAGCCACAGTCGAAAGGTCGTTTGGGCCGGATGAAAAACTGAAAAAGGCCATCTTGCAAGACCATTCGGACCGAATGACAATCACAGAAGGGAGAAAAAGCCCCCTTTCAGAGGCTGGAGCTAAAAAAAGAGGAACGCCATCACGCTCCTCTTGCTATTGCAAAGATACGAAAGAATAGGGGGAACTGCAAATTGGTAGAGAAAAAACATGACTTTTCTAAAGATTCAAATAAGTCGGAGTGTATTCCCCTATGTTTTGTGGGGACGATCATTGAAGGCTCGAAACAGAATAGCAATAGGGAAATCCTTTTCCACTCCCATAAACCTTATACAACAAAAAAATCCGAACGTTTCACAACGGTCGGAAATTTCCTTCCACTTCCCAAGAAAAAACTTGTGGGGGAAGTGTACGATTAATCTATCATTTTACTTTTCTAAGAACTGCCACAAAGGTAGAGGATTTTTCTTCTTTGGATGGGGTAAATTCTCTTTTTTCGGGTGGAAATTTTGTGGAAATCTCCGTATATACACGATTTTACACTATTATGAGTAAATATTAACAGGTCTAATCTTTCTTTTCCCGATACTCCGAAGGCGTTACACCCATTTCCCTTTTGAACACTTTTGAGAAGTATTTCGGGTCGCTGAATCCCACACTGTAGGCTATCTGAGTCAGTGACTGGTCGGTGTCGTTGATGAGTTTTTGTGCCCGTAGCAGCCGGATGTGCCGCACGAAGTCGACCGGTGTCATGCCCACAGCCGTCTTGATTTTGGAGTAAAGCACACTGCGACTCATGCCCACGTTGACGGCTATGTCGTCTATCTTGAGATTTTGTTCTGCGATATGGTCGTCGATAAAATTGACAATCTGTTCGATGGTCGGGTCTATGTCTTCACGCTCATGTTCGTCACCGTCTACTGTTTCAACGTAGCTGTCTCCGATAGAGGAGACAGCAGAGGGCGTGTCGGTTCCGGCTGTCGGTTTGGTGCCACTTGTAGTGTTTTCGGCAGTTACAGTCAGAGTCTTTTGGTGGAGTATCTGTTCGAATGCTTTTTGCTGGTACATCTTCTGGTGGGCCAGAATGTTCTCGATGCGCCCCTTGAGGTAGGCTGCCGAGAAAGGTTTGGTGATGTAGCCATGCACCCCCTCGCGGAGGCCCTGTTCCTGATCTTTCATAGAGGCACGGGCCGAGAGGATGATAATGGGCAGGTGGGAGATGTCTTTGTTCTGCTTAATGTGATGCACCATCGTGAGGCCGTCCATCACGGGCATGGAGACATCGGTGAGGATGAAGTCGGGCATCTCCCTAATAGCCATTTCGAGTCCTTCCTTTCCGTTCTCGGCCATGATGACATTGTAGTCACGGCCCAGAATGCTGTAAAGGAACGTGCGCAGGTCACTGTTGTCCTCCACCACGAGGATGGTCACCTCCTTGTCGGAATCGTATTCGGGCCGGCTGCCAAGGTCGAAGCCCTCTTTGATGTATTCTGCCGCATTGGCATCGTCGATGCCTTCGGCTACAGCAGGGTCCGTGGCCCCTTCACCGACGGAGAAGTGGCGGTTGTCGTAGCGTGACATGCGGTTGACAAGGGCGAGCATGTTCTGTACGTTGCGTACTACCATTTCGAGCAGCATGGTGCCCTTGTCGCTCAGTTGTTCTTCACGCAGCACTTCGGCCACCGGTCCGCCGATGAGCGTGAGTGGTGTGCGCAAACGGTGGGAAGCGTCGTTGAAAAATCTCGACTTCATTTCGCCCAGGTTGTGTTCCATGCGGGCTGCCTGTCGGTCGTTGTATATTTTCAATCCCAGCAAGATGAGTCCGCCCGCCAGCATGAACAGGAACAGATATCCCCAGATGCTTTCCCAGAAAGTGGGGCGGGCGTAGAGGGTGAGTGTGGCTTCGTTGTCGGCCCATACGCCGTGGGTGTTGGTGCCCTTGAGCAAGATGGTGGTGGTGCCTGCGGGTATGCGGTTGAAGTCGATGTTGTTGCGGCTTCCGATGACAATCCACTCGTCTTCTCTTCCCTTGATTTTGTAGGCATATTTCTTTTGATAGTCGCGCGAGTAGTCGAGGGCGGCAAAATAGATGGCTACATGGCGTTTGTCACTGGGTATTTCTATTCTGGAGGTGTTGTTGAGGATGGGGCGCTTGCGGTTTTCCCCCGCATACTGCATGGCGGTGAAGACGATGCGTGGCTGGTATTGGGTCTTGGTGAGCTCGCGGGGAAGGAAGGTGATAAAACCCTTGGAGGTGCCTATGGTGACGTGGTCGGTCTCGGGATCGTGTAGGGGGCGTGCTTCGGTGAAAGTGGTGTTGCCATCGAAGTCGTTGGGGCCGAACACCTCCATGAGTCCTGTTGTGGGATTGTATTTGTCTATGCTGGCTTCACGCACCACCCACAGATTGCCTGCATTGTCTTCGGTGACGGCCTGCACGATGCCCTCTTCCGGGTCGAAAATCTTCTGATAGAGCAGTTTGAGGTTGTTGCGCAGCAGCTGTTTGCCTTCCACACGTTCGATACCTCCACCGAGACTGGCTACGTAGGTGTCGCCATCGGGGCGCACGCTGACGGCTATCACATCGTTGGCCAGCATTGAAGTGGAGTCTTTGTCAATGTGGTGGCTGGTGAAATATTTGAGCCGGCGGGGGCTGGCGATATTGTCGGAGAAGGTGACCAGACCTCCCGTGGTGCCAAGCAGAATCTCACCGTTGCGGGTGGCGGTGAGCAGGCGGGTGCGGAGAAAGGCTTCGCCACGGGGCAGATTGAGTCCGTTGCGGATGCTGACAAACCGGATGCTGCCATTGGCCCCTTCCTGCGCATAGCAGGCCCCACCCCCGAAGGTACACACCCAGATGCGTCCGTGCCGGTCGGTCTGGATGTCGCGCACGTCGTCGGAGGGCAGCGAATGGCTGTCGGCGGCATCATAACGCAAGTGCAGGGGCCTTTTCCCCTCTTTTTCAAGTACGTAGAGTCCGTCGCCATTGGTGGCTATCCATAGGCGGTGGCGGGCATCTTCGAAGATGTCGTAGATGGCCTTGTCGGAAAAAGGCTGTTGGCGGGAGGTGATGCGCCCATTGCGGTCGAGGAATCCCATCTGCCGTCCATCCCGGTCGCTGATGAGTATCACGCCGTTGCCGAAACCGCTCCAACAGCGTCTCTTGTGATCGAGGGCAAGTGACCGGTTTTCTGATTCGCTCTCGGGAAGCCGGGTGTAGCGGAAGTTGTGATACTTGAAATTCACCTGTGTGAGCTCATGCAGTCCTGTGACCCATAGGATGCACTGGTCGCTGATGGCGTATTTGTCGATGAGCGGCACGTGTGACACGTTGCCTGCACCGTATGACACCAAGGGGTAGGGCACGAGTTTCCGCTCCGTCTCGTCGTAATAGCTGAAAGTGCCGCCCGACGGAATCATCCACACCGTGTTATGGTCATCTTCCATGATGAAGTGCTGTGTGCAGGTGGTGCGCAGCATGGGATCTTTGATGTCGGCCATGAGCCAACGGGTGGAGAAGTCGGTCGGATTGACGAGGGTGATGCCTCGGCCATCTGCAAACACCCAGATGCGTTTCCGGCGGTCTATGTATATCTTTGTGGCCTCAGGCGAAGGCTGGTTGGGATGTTGTATGGAGAGGGTGCGCATGGCACGCGTTGCCTGATTGTAGGCCACGAGGCCCTTGTTGGTGGCGAGATAGAGGGTGTGCCCGTCGGTCTTGATGTCGTTGATGGTCTTCACCCCGACCGGCATGGCGATGGGATGGAGGCGGTCGTGCTCGTCGTATTCGGCCAGCCGGCCGTCAGCCGAACAGAGAAACACACTCTTGCCACTTTGGCACATCTGTCGCCACGCCACATTGCTGTTGAAGCGATGTCCGTAGACAAGCGTATTGCGGTCGGTGAATATCCACTCTCTGCCCAAACTGTCGGTCTCAATATTCGACACACGGGCACTGATGAGTCCCTGCTCGCCTTGACGAATGAGTTTGGGGCATTTGGATTGGGGGGATGGCAGGTCTGTTATGCGCACTACAAAACGGTTGTCCATGGAGGTGAGCCAAGTGTTTCCGTTCTTGAGGGTGAACACGTCTCTCACGCGGATGTCTATGCCCAATTCCTTTTTGATGACTTCTCCGATATCCACAAATTCGCATAGGTGGGTATCGAAAATATAGGGCTTGTGGTCTATGGTAACGACCCACACGTCGCAGAGAATGTTGGGACGGATGAAGCTTATACGATTGGTAGACAGCAGATCGCGACTGTTGGGGGCATCGCGGAAGGTGGTGAATGTGTAGCCGTCGTAGTAGGAGAGGCCGTTCCATGTGCCAAACCACATCAGTCTGTCAGGAGCCTGCTTGAGATCGGAAATGGTATTGGCGGCAAGGCCGTCGAGAATGGAGAATTTGCGCACGTCACAGTAAGGCTGTGCCCATGACAGGAGAATACCGAGTGATAGTATAATGGAGGTTGTAATCCGATGCTGCAGCATGATGAGAATTTGGCATTTGAGAGTCACAAAGTTACTCATTTTCCATTAAAATGACAACTGTAATGGGCGAAAACCTATCGAGAAATAGGAATTTCCCTATCCGTTTTAGACAAATTACCTTTTTCATGCAGATTATTTATACTACATTTGCAGCATCGGAAAGAGATAATGAATACAGTAAATAACAATTTAAAACGCATACGATTATGAAAAAGTTTACCGCGATTTTCGCAATGGCACTCATGTTGCCGATGTCGCTCTTGTTTGTGAGCTGTGACGAGGATGCAGAGGTGGCCTATCATCTCGACGGAGCGTGGAGGGGAAATATGTATGTGAAGACAGCCTATGGCGGACGGACATACACTGCCACTTATTCGGAGATAGAGTTTTATAGTGGTTACAATTCCGGTACGGGCGTTTGGGTGGACTATTATAGTGGTGCTCCTTACGACTACGTGGCCAACCACATCAGGTGGGCGGTAAGAGACGGGAATATCTATATCCACTTTGTGGAGGAGAATATCGATGCCATTATCTCCAACTACAGTCTGGGCACATACGATTTTTCCGGTCGTCTGGAGGTTAGAGACGGTGACTATGCCAACTTCCATCTTACCCACATCAGTTCACCGAACTGGAGCGACTACAGGTATGGTTGGGAGTATTGGAGCAAGCAGCAGACCTACTTTGACGGGACGAGAGCTTCGTCTACCCGGGAAATACCGGTACGTTTATTTGTCAAATAGAATTAGGAGGGAATCATGAACAAGATGAAAAAATATGTGGTTCTGCTCGCGATAGCGATTGTGCCACTGGCTTTCGCCTCGTGCGATGATGCCGATTGGTATGATGGAGATCCTTGGTGGTATAGCTACTACGGTGGAGGGTACAGTTGGAATAATGATTACTACAATAACAGCGGCTATTATAATGGCGGTGGCTATGAGAACAACGGTCTTACCACACTTGATGAAGCACAAGTGCTTGCGGGCGAATGGGATGGCAAGGTGGACTATACCAATGGCATTACGGGAGAGGTTTCGCAGTTCTATGCCAACATGACCTTTGTACAAAACAATTCGACGGCTATCAAGGGCACCGGCACTGAGAGGGACTATGATGGTAACGGAAATTCGCAGATATTGAGGTTTTCTTGGTATATCGACATCAATAATGGTGATATCCATATCCGTTACACGGACAGTAAGAACGAATTTGTCATGGATTATGGTTCTACCAATCGTGGCTTCTGGCTCAACGAGTCATCCGGAACATTTGGCGGCTATATGATGGGTACCAACAACAGAGATATGGTGTATATCGACCTCACCCGTGTGACGGCGGGTGCCAAGGCTACCCGGGCAGGTGTTGCAAGTGACTCTACAGCCACTACAATGACAGCTACTACCGGTAAAGAGCGTTTCTTCGGAAGCCGGAATGTGGTGAAGCCTCGCACCAGTGACACCAAGCACCGGCTCGTGAAACACTAAAGACACTTTTTAAATCTCGTGACTATAGGCAAAGCCGCACGTCTCAACTTTAGAGCGTGCGGCTTTTTGTTGTTATGACATCAGTTTGCTGTCATGCCGTCATCTTTAGTGTCAGCCGTAAAGCGTTGAGTGTCTTATGATTATAGGGATAGTGACAGCATGACGGAAAAATGGTGAAAAACAAATAACGTGTTTTATTTGTTGAATCCCCAAGCTTTCATCACATTTTCCGTCGCCAGACCTTCCACTCTGTTCTCTATGTCGTCGGGCAGATTGCAGAAGAAGTCAAGGCCTGTGAGCTGCTCCAGTTTGTCGATATTGACCACGTAGTTGGCCAGATTGTCGCGGCTGTGGTCTTCATCAAGATGCTCCACCCAAAAACCTATGGCCTTATAGCCCAATTTGTTTTTGGCCAGTAAGGCCATGAAGAAGTATCGGGGCACGATAAAGCCGCTTCTGGTGCGGGTCAATATCTGGTCGTTTCGGTCTATGGTGCCCCCCTTGCAAATGTAAAGGGTGTCGGTTTTGCTATCGGCAGCCAGCGTGCGCACCCGTGCTTCCAACTTCTGCCACACTCCTTCGTTAAGGTTTGGTACCTGCGGCATCATGTTAGTCATGTAGAAGGTCTGTTCATTGGCGTCTTTCGAATAGACACGGTCTTCCGATGCGCAGATATGCCCGCGTTGAAAATAGGAGTTGGTGACCGGATGATGGCTTCCACTGAACTCACCCCGCACTGAGGGCTGCTCGTTAGCCGGCACTTTAGGATCACGCTGAAACGGGTCTCCTCCCCACTGAGTGCTTCCCCAGTTTTTGCGCGCCCAATTCTTGGCCCTGTTGCCGGCATAGATTTGGAAGCAAGTCCAGCGTTGTGCGCGTTTGGTGTGATCCCATTCAAGAGCGTAGGTCATGCCGTATGCAGAGGTTGAGTGTACAATCACCTCGCTTGTTCCGCCTTTCACTTTGGGAAATTCGAGTCGTAACACTTCTTGCGGAACACCTACTGTGACCATATTTTTATTGTTGTTGGCAGTGTCTCCGCCGCTTCCGGTGTTGTCGTCTCCTCCGCAGGCATAAATGCTGATGAGCAACGCTGCGATGGCGATAAAGAAAAGTCTGGTTTGTTTCATTTTGCTATGGATAAAAACAAAGAAGTGCGACCGACCGTATATGCAACTACGCCCGAACGCACTTCTAAAATGGGGATATATACTTGATGAAAAGGATATATGCTTACTTCTTCAACTTACCGTAGCGGTTCATGAAGCGGTCAACACGACCGGCCGTATCAACGAGCTTGCTCTTACCGGTGTAGAACGGGTGGGAAGTGCTGGAGATTTCTATCTTGAGCACAGGGTAAGTTTCGCCTTCAAATTCTACTGTCTCTGTGGTCTTGCATGTAGACTTTGAGAGGAACATATCGCCGTTGGACATATCCTTGAATACGACGGGACGATAGTTTTCGGGATGAATACCTTTTTTCATTTTGATCTAAATATTATTGTTATTAACTTCTTGTCACAACGTAACAGGGTGCAAAATTACAAAGAATTTTGCACCCTGCCAAATTATTGGGGATATTTTCTTGGTATCATCCTTTATTTATAGGTGATGATGATGCTCTTTACACGGAGCTGGATGCCACCCTTTGACTCGGTAAAGTCGTTGTTGATGACCACATTTTTCCCGTTCAAGCCATTGAAGCTGATCTGGGTGTCGCTATCTTTGGTGATGGGAAACTTATTGGCTCCCACTTGTGCAAAGGCTTCATTGTTGCCGTTGTATTTCGTGGTAACACCATCCTTAGTGTAAGGATCAGATGTCATGATGACTATTTTGGCAATCTCCTTGGTGGCTGTCACGGTCAGTGTGTTTTGAGCGTACATGCGGACAGAAGCGTAAGTGCCATCGTAGTAAGCCGGTGCAGACTTGCCACTTCCTTGTGCAAACTCCAGTTTCGTCCCGTCTGTGCTGGTGAAGACTGTCAGCGGTTGGCCTTTGGTGAAGCCCATGCCTGTAGCATCTATAGTGATGGTCTTCTCTCCGGTTTGCGGTGTTTCTGGGGTTGTAGATCCGCCGTCGATAGAGATGATCTTGCTGCCTTGGGCCACTTGGGGGGTGTTGCCTTTGTAGTTGACGAGTGTACCGAGGATGACTACTTTCTGACCCACCTTAATCTGGTCGGCAGAGGTGAACTTGGCACCATCCAGATACAGACCGCGGAATACGGAGAACTGGCCGGCTTCCTTGCCGTCGTCTGAAATGGCGTAGGTGGCATTGCCATACTGGGTATTTACATCCTTCACTGAAGAGACGATACCTGTAATGTACACATTCTCCACCTTTCCACTTTCATCAAGAGCTTTTGCGGCCTTTGCAGCTGCAGCCGCATTGAACGGAGAGGCCTGTGTGCCATCGCCCTTCGGCGTACCGGTCTCGCCACCGGTGTTGCCGCCTTCTTCAGTCTTGCCGTTGAGCGAGTAAAGATAGGTGGCACCCTTGCCGACTGTCTCAGGCTTATTGCCGTTGTAGTTGACAAACGGGCCGTAAACGACTACCTCATCGCCAACCTTGATTTGCTCTTGTGAAGTAAACTTCTTGTTGCCCAAATAGAGGCTTTGGAAGATATAGAGCTGGTTGGTGGCAGTGCCGTCGTCGGAGATGTAATAGGTAGCATTGCCGTAGGTTGCTGTCTCCACACTGCTGATGGATGCAATCTTGCCTTTCACATACATCGGCTCTGTATTGACATTGGCAGCCTGTGCCTTGATTTTCCCTAAAGCAGCAGCCACATTGTATGGGTCTTCCTTTGTGCCCGAACCCTTGGCCTCGGGTAACGGCTTCACATCTTCTTTCTGCGGCAAGTTGTAAGGCATGGGTACATCTTCACAGCTTGTGAATGTCATGGCTGTCATAGCCAGTGCCACCATTGAATAAATAAGCTTTTTCATGTTTATTTCGATTTTTATTTTTGTTTCTGAATGTGTTAGTTGTTTGACAGACCATCATTTGATGGAAATAATCTTGTTGCCTTGTTCCACTTCCGGTGTCGTGTTATAGAGCTTCAGTTTGCCTACGATGGTCACTTTCTGCCCCACCTTGATTTGGTCTTCTGCCGTAAAGTCGGCTCCATTGAGATATTTCCCGCGGAACACCATGAGCTGCTTGTCTGTCTTCCCATCGTCTGACAGGTAGTAGTCGGCATTTTTGTATTGAAGGGATATGCTCTTGATTTCGGAGATAATACCTGTGATGTAGACTTCCTCGGTGGGATTGTGGGCCCCTTTGGCTATCAGGCTCAGAGCTCTGGCTATATTGTAGGGAGACTCGGCTGTGCCTTCACCAGTGCCGTCGATGCCTTGATACTTGTTAGCGGTCTGCACATCGTCGGCCGAGAGCAGGGTGATCTGCCAAGTGTTGTTGTAACGGGTGAAGATGCCGGTGATGTTCTGCTTGCCCGAGGGCAGTTTGGCATTGGCAAAGTCGGCAAATGTACTTGTGCGCACAACGATGTTTCTGGAGTTGTATTCATTCAGTGCACGGTTGACACTGCCGCCCTGTACTGTGGCACTTCCATCTTTGGGGGCATAGACATTCTTGCCATTGGCATCCTGGAACGATACGTTCTTGATGGTCATCAGCCGGCCGGCATGTTTGGCTATATAGTCGGCATCCGACATTTTGGTCACGTCAAACTCTTCTCCGAGTGTCTCCTTATAGTTCAAGTCGATGTTGCCGACTTTTCCATAGAGTGTAGGCCATGTGAAGCGGTCTATTTTGCCCACCGACCCCTCGAAGAGCGTACCGAGCTGTGCCTGCCTGCCGTAGCCACCGATATAGAGTCCCTTGAGGTTGAGGAGAATCTGCTGACCTACGGGCAAATCGCCGTAGAGGCCACCCTTACCGATGCGTACGAGTATACCGCCCGTCTTGTCCTGCAAGGATATCTGGTTGTAGAAATTGCCTTGTGCATCGTTGCCGGTGACAGTGGCGAGTATCTGTATGTCTTCGGTGATTTCCTTGTAGCTGTTACCATTGATGGCTGTGCTATATTCCTTGATTGTTTTCAGCGAGTTGATGGAGATGACATTGGTTTGCTTGATCTCCGGCTGCTTGCTTGCCGGTTCGGCATAGTCGCTACCCATGCAGGAAGCGAAGAGCACGCCGGTCATGGCCATGATGATATATTTAATCTTCTTCATGAGTGCAATGAATTAAAATCTGTAAGATACCTGGAACATACCGTTGGTACCGAATATGTAATATTTCTTGGGGTTCTTGGAGAACTTGTAGGTGCGCTCCTTGTTGCGTTCACCGGCATCGGTGAAGGAAGCGTCAAGACGGCTTTGCTCATAGCCACCATTTACAATCGTCTGGTTGTTGAGAATGTTGGTCACCATGAGGTTGAAGTTGAGCTGTCCGTGCTTCAGGCGCACGCTCTTGCCGATGCTGCCGTCCAACATCCAACCACCGTGGCCCTTAGCCTGTCCGGGCACGACATAGTTGCCTTCGTTGTCGACATTGCCGTTGGCTCTCAGCACTTTGCCGTAGCGATAGATCGGCGAGTAGGAGAGGTAGATGCGGTCGTAGTAGTTGGCATTGAGGCTGGCAAACCAGCCACCCTGGTGGAAGTCCAGACCGATGCTTCCTGCTGTGAGCGGAGTGCTGGCCTCGCGCATGTTCTTATTATATACGATGTCCTGTTTCATCACAGCTGAAGTGGAATTCATGTAAGTGACCTGAGCGTTGTTGATGTTGCGTGCGTCGCCCCATGTGCCGATGGTCTGGAGGTTGAGGAAGGAGGTCAGTTTGAAGTCAAGTCCGGCTTCCACACCATAATACTTCTTCTTGATGCCCGTCATGCTCACGTAGGTGAACGAGTTGTCGTAGTCGGAGAAGTAGTTCTGCCATTCGGTCACGTGGTCGAGGTAGCTGAAGTAGGCACTTACGTTGGCATGGAGCCATGAGGTTTGATACTGATAGCTGAAATCGCTGCTGAACACATGCTCATCACCCAGATTAAGCACATAGTCGTTGTTCACTTCCGGGGAGATGAAGGCCGTAGAAGCCATAGGTGGCCGCCACTCGTAGCCGGCACCAATCTTAAACACATGGCCATGGCCTGCATTGAGTGTGGCACTACCTTTCGCGCCTCCCTCGCCGAAACGAGCCCTGCCGCTCTTGCCGTAGGAGTTGTCGGCAAACATACCATTACGCATGTAGCCCTTGCGACGCATCTGTGTCTCTCCCAGTTTGCCGGCCATCATCAGCTGCCAGCGGCCTACATTGGCCGCGTAGTTGGCCCAAAGCAATCCTTTCTGCACAAGGAGGTCATAGTCGTAGCCGAACTTGTCTCCCTCGTAGACGAGTTTGCCCAAGCCGTTGGGGCCTGCGGTGTTGAGGTCATACTGTATGTAGGGATTGTCAGCGGCATAGTTCCCCAGTGCGTAGGTGTTGATGTTATGGAACGATTTGGCACCAAGCATGTCCTCCATCGTCTGGTAATGCCGACCGATGTTTTGTGCGAGTACCAGACCGCCGTTGAGCCTTGAATCTTTAGTGAGCTGAGTGGTCAACGTAGATGCAAGGTTGAACATCAAGTTGTCGTTGTGCTTGGCCTGCACATAGTAGAGTGCGTCACCGCCAAGGATAGCATTCTGCCGGTTGGCCTCGTAGAGGTTGTCCCAGTTGATTTGTCGGTTGGCCTTGCTGGCGGTCCAGTAATTGTAGGCCGTCTGCCACAAGGCGATGCCCGATGCCGATGCTGATGTTCCCCACACGTCGACAAAGCTGCTTGGCATAGACTTCCAATAGTCAGGTTGCGGGTTTTCGGAATTGCTGTAGTTGAGTCTGGTGCTCTTGTACATGCTGTATTTTCCGAAGACCGTGGTGGTCAACTTCATGTCGTCGTTGATGTCCCAGTCCCATGTGAACAGGGCCGACGGAGCGAAGTCGTTGACTACGCGCGAATTGCGCTTGTGCCCGTTCTGGTAGCCCCAGTAGGGGTTGTACTGATAGTCGTTGGCCAGCCAATAGGCTTCATCGGTCGATGCGCCCTGTGTGGAACGCTCCGTGGGGTTGCCCCATGTGCTAAAAGCCAGACTGTGGCCGTTGTTCCATTTCTTCTGCACACCGAAATAGTAAGACAGCGCATTGTAGAAAGTGCCCTCCACATATCCGTGGTTGGCCCAGCGGTAGGTGAGTCCGGCAGCCACCGCCCAACCCTTGCTGTTGAAGCCCGAGGCGTATGTGTACATGCCGCGCAGAGTATAGTTACGGTTGGCAGCACCTACCGAGACGTAATGGCCGGCCCCCATGCTTCCTGCACGCAGATCGTAGTTGTTGCTTCCGGCCATGCCGGGCATTGAGAAATTGTTGCTCTCAAAAGGAAGCGCAAAATCTACGTTGCGGGTAAATCTGTTCAGACCGCCAATGCCGGAATAGCGGAACTGTCCAGTCTCCATATCGTTCATCGGGGCTCCATTGATGTAGATGTCGTTATACTTCTGGTTGAAGGCACGATAGCGGAACCGTACCGGCGAGAAGAGATAGCCCACCTCCGACGCATACACATTGCTGTTGGAGTTCAGTATGGTGACGTTTTGCGACATGTTGTCGTCTTCGCCCAACTGTGCTTCAGTGAATGTGAAGGCATTCTCGTCCATGTTTTTGGCCACCTTTTGCTCGACATTGTTGGTTTGAGCAAGGGCCAAAGGAGCATAGCAGAGAGCGATCACTGCAATTTTTACCTTGTTTTGCATAGTTCGATGTTTAATTAATTTTTCACTTTCAGTGCAAAGTAACGAAATATATTTTGAAAAGGAAAGTTTTTTTGATTAAATTTTCGTGAAATTTGCGATTTATTCAGATTAAATAGCGATATTTGCAGAATGTTTCCCTACTTTTTTGGATGGCAGGGGGCGTGGACGAGAAAACAATTAGTTGATAACTATAAATTTTTGATATGAAAAAACCTTTATTGCTCATTGCTGCTTGTCTATTGATAAGCATGTCGGTTTCAGCCCAAAAGAAGTATTCGGGCTATGCCGTTGGATTCTACAACCAGGAAAATCTTTTTGACACATGCCATGATGCCGGTAAGAACGACTATGATTTTTTGCCTAATGGCAGCTACCATTGGGATGCCATGCGTTACACCAACAAGCTGAAGAACATGGCCCGGGCGCTTGCCGATATGGGCACGGACAAAGAGCCGTTGCGCAACACGGGATGTGCCGTTATCGGACTGAGCGAGGTGGAGAACAGCCGTGCGCTTGATGACCTTGTGGCCCAGCCTCAGTTACGCGCGCGTGGATATAAATATGTACACGTAGAGGGGCCCGACCGCCGAGGCGTGGACTGCGCCTTACTCTACAATCCTGCCCTTTTCACCGTGGAGACCGTGAAACTGGTGCCCTACGTGCAGGAACTCGCGAAAGACAGTGCCTACAAGACCCGCGGCTTCCTCACCGTGACCGGGCGTATGGCCGATGAACATGTGGCCTTCATCGTGTGCCACTGGCCCAGCCGTTTCAGCGGTCCGTTCTATCGGGAGAGTGCCGGCCGCCAGACCCGGGTGGTGAAAGATTCGCTGCTGCGTCTTGACAGCGAATGCAAGATTTTCGTCATGGGCGACATGAATGACGACCCTGTGAACAAGAGCATGACCGAGGCCTTGGGAGCCAAGGCCGAGATAAGCGAAGTGGGAGAGGGCGAAATGTACAACCCGTGGTATAACCTGTTGGCCAAGCAGGGCATAGGTACCTTGAGCTATCGGGGCTCGTGGAACCTTTTCGACCAGATTGTGATGACTCCCAATCTGCTCAATCCTAAAGGCAGCAAAGACTTCTCGACCCTCAAGTTCTGGCAAAACCAAATCGTGCGCCGTGACTATCTGCTCCAGCAGGAGGGCCCCTACAAGGGCAGTCCCAAGCGCACCACGGCCGGCGGTGTGTGGCTCAACGGCTACAGCGACCATCTGCCCGTGGTGGTCTATCTGTTGAAGGAGCAGAAGTAATGGAGATAGAGACGCATCCTTTCGAGCCGTGGTTGCCTGCCAACGCGCGTCTGCTCATGCTGGGCACGTTTCCGCCGGCTCCCTACCGCTGGTGTATGCCATGGTATTACCCCAACTTTCAGAACGATATGTGGCGCATTTTCGGCATCTGCTTCTTCGGCGACAAGCTCCATTTTGTGGACGAAGCGCACAAGACCTATCGGCTGGAGGCACTCAAGGCCTTTCTGAAAGAGAAGGGAGTGGCCATCTTTGACACGGCACTGCGCATTAGGCGCACTAAAAACAACGCCTCCGACAAAGACCTCGATATCGTGGAGCCGGCCGATCTTGACGGCATGTTGCGCCGTTTGCCTCAATGCCGGGCCGTATTGGCTGCCGGGCAGTTGGCCACCAAGGTGTTTACCGACCACTACGGCATCAAGGCCAAAGGCCTCAAGATGGGTGGCTATGTGGAGTTCGGCTTCGAAGGGCGCACACTGCGTCTCTACCGTCTGCCCAGCAGCAGCCGTGCCTATCCTATGGCTGTGGAGAAAAAGGCGGAATATTACCATCGCATGTTTGAAGACATACTTTAGCCATCATGTCTCCGCAAGGGCTTTCCACTGGTGGGCCATGCGGAGACATTTGCATTGTGACAACTCTTTAACCCAACTTATATGGATGACAAAATCACTATCATAGGCATTGCCGGGGGCACCGGCTCCGGCAAGTCTACCGTGGTCAGGAAAATCGTGGAGACTCTTCCGCCACACTTTGTGGCTGTGGTGCCTCTTGACTCCTATTACAACGACACTACCCACATGACCGAGGAGGAGCGTCATGCCATCAATTTCGACCATCCCGACGCTTTCGACTGGAAACTGCTTCATAGGCAAATCAACGACTTGCGGGAGGGGCGGGCCATCGAGCAACCCACCTATTCCTACATACAGTGCAACCGTCTCCCGGAAACCATCCATGTGGAACCGAAGCCTGTTATCATCATCGAGGGCATCATGACACTGCTCAACAAGAAGTTGCGCGATCTCATGGATCTCCGGATATTTGTCGATTGCGACCCCGACGAGCGGCTCATTCGCAACATTCAGCGCGACACCATCGACCGCGGGCGCACCGTGTCTATGGTCGTAGAACGTTATTTGGAGGTGCTCAAGCCCATGCACGAGCAGTTCATCGAGCCCACCAAGCGTTATGCCGACATCATCATTCCGCAGGGGGGCGAGAACGCCAAGGGTATCGGCATTCTCTGCAAATACATCGAAGGCCTTGTGCCGAAGGAATAAGAAAGTGTAAGCATATTTCCTTTTCGATTTGCATTCGGAGGAAAAAAGTGTTATCTTTGCATGAGCGAGGGAAGTGTGGGAGCACTTCCCTTTTTCTTGATTCCAATCCACCAATAGTCCCCTAACCCCCTAAAGGGGGGCTTTTCTACCCTGATATGGAGCGTCATTCGGCCAAAATAGCACTGCAAAAGAGCCCGTTCTGCGTTCTTGTTCGGCCCGAGTGAGCTTTCAAGTGTGGCTTTTTTGCAACATCGTGTGGCCCGAATGACATTCCTTTTTCATTTTTCTTGGCGGACGAATCGGTTGTAAAGTCTTGTCCGGACAATCGCTCTAATTCTTCAAGTAATGTTTTTTCGCAATCCGGCTAAGTTTCTTGCTATAGGGGGTGAGGTGCAAGTTTTTCTGCCTGTCCTTCTTTCCCGTCTACGAATTTCATATTTCTGAAAAATCATTCTGCACAAAAATAATTCTTTTCGAGAATAATACCGAATTTTCGAACTGTTATTTCGTGTTTCCCTGCATATCAGTATGTTTATTGTCATCCGCACTATGCGTGCGGACTACCCCATTAAAACGCACACCCCCCTCATCCGGCTTCTGACCGGATGAGGGGGGTGTCGGCATAATAAGGAGATGCACCATGCCCTCCTCTTATGAGAAAATGTGGCTTCCCTGTTACTCTTCTGAAGCAGACGATTCACTGCTTTCTCCCGTGAGGCACTCCCCTCCTTCGGAGGGGCCGGGGCCGGCTTCATACTTTCGTCGCTCGTTGTGTATCTTGATGGCATTGACACATTCCACGATGCCGTATATCAGCATACACCATCCGATGATGAAAAGCATGGTGGAGATGGGGTCGATGCGCTTTACGATGACAAACAGGCCGGCCAGCAGAAGGAGGGAAGGCATAATCCAATAGCCCGCTCCCACATGCCCAATCTTGCGGGCAAGGCTGAGATTCACAAACTGGTTGATGGCACCGAGGATGAGGATGGCAGCGAGAATGTACATCAGCCCATAGAGAAATGTGCCGGGCATCAGCGCCAATATCACACCCAAGATAAGGCTTCCCAGTCCCACGATGGGGAAATTGGGTCGCAGCCCGGTGAGTTGGTTGCCTTGGGCATCGTAGACCACCGTGTCGCCCGCCCGCTTCTTTTGGCTGTAGTAGACGGTGCAGGAGATGACTCCCGAGAGAAAAAACAAAACACCGATGAGGATGGTGAGCCAGGTGGCTGTCTCCTCGCGGTATCTGATGAGCAGTGTGCCCACGATGATGGCGATGATGGCACGGAAAAAGGAACTTTGTAATACTTTCATATCGATGATGATTTTTTGCAAAAGTAATCTGAGTGATCGCAAGGAAAATTTGTTTTCAAATTGCCGAATGCAGTTCACTTTCTGCAAAGTTACGAAAAAAGTCTATGCGGTCTATGCTCTTGTCTCGTCTTTTTTGTATTTTTGTGCACAAAAAGTAAGGAAATGACTGTATTATATCTCGTTCGTCACGGCGAAACGGTGGCCAATGCGGCACAGATACTCCAAGGGCAGACGCAGGGTGAGCTCAACGCCAAGGGCATAGAACAAGCCGAGGAGGTGAGGGACAAAATGCGCAGTGAGCGGTTTGACGCCTTTGTGGCGAGTGACCTTCGCCGCTCTGTGCGGACTTGCGAAATCATCGCCGAGCCGCACCATCAGCCTGTTGTCACCACCCGGCTGTTGCGCGAGCGTGACTGGGGTGACTTTACCGGCAAGTTCATCCCCGACCTGCGGGGGGTGAGTCCGTGGCCTGCCAATGTGGAAACACTCGAGGCCATCAAGGCCCGTGCCGATCGCTTTATAGCGTGGCTACGCGCTGAGTATGCCGATCGGCGCGTGCTGGCCGTGGGACACGGCATCATCAATAAGGCCATTCAGAGCGTCTACTATGACAAACCTATGGGCGAAGTGCCAAAGATGGGCAATGCCGAGGTGAGAATATTGAACTTATAGGCCTTTTCAAGAGATTGCAAAACAGAGGGGGAGCTTTCCGCATCGGAAAGCTCCCCCCGTTCATAACTCTCTAAAGTGTTATCCTAAATCTTTTGATAATCCATTATATTTATATTAACTTGACAGGTTCGTCTTTGTGTTGTTTATCTGTGTCCGCCGAATGGACTGCTTCCATTGCTCGAACCGGTGCTGCCTCCGCCAAACTGCCGGCTTGTGCCGCCAAAGGAGCGTGTGCCCGGTGAAGGACTCGGAGTGGAGCGTGGAGTGAATGTCTGATTTGGAGTGGTGCTTGGGCGTGAACTGTTGCCAAAAGAGCGTATGCCCGGATTGCCGTTGGTCACTGTGGTGCGGGTAGAGCTCTGCCGGTCTATGGAACCGTCGACGAAGGAGCGGCGCGGGCTGCCCGGCATGTTGCCGAATGAGCGGCCTTCCCCCTGATGGGTGCCATTGCCGAATGAGCGGTTGCCGTTATATCCAGAGGTGTTTCCGAATGAGCGGTTGCTTGGGAACGAGTTGCGACTTTGGTTTCCGAACGAGCGGTTGCCCATGTTCTGTTGTGCGGCGGGTCGGTTTTGGTTGCCAAATGAGCGGTTGCCCACATTGTTATAGCCGTTGCCACGGTTGCCGAATGTGATGCCTCTGCCATAGTCGCCACGGTTGAAGCCGTCTCTCATCCCAAACCTGCGGTCTTCTCCCGGTCGTGGTCCGCCCCATGAGCGTCCGTGATACCACGAACTCCCGCCGTTCATCCGCCAGCTGTGATTGCCACGATAGTATGCGTAGAAATCCGGCCGACCGTAAAAGAAGTAGTTGCGATGCGGATAGCGGGCATAAATGCCAAAGTGCCAGTAGCCTGCATCCCAATAGAGCGGGCGGTAGAAGTAGTTGGCGGCGCAGTAGGCCCTGTATTGCCAGTCAAGCAGTATGTAGCTCAGGTCGAGGTTGCGCTGTTGCCAGTAGAGGCCGTAGAGGTCGTTGTAATCGTCGATGCTCATCAAGTAGTCGAGGTTTATCTCGTAGGCGGCCTCGTATTGGTCGTCGGTCAAATTCAGCTCATACGCCATCTTGTCCGTGAGGAAAAGAGCTTGTTCACGTGCCTGCTCGTAACTCATGGCGCGAGCCGAGACTGTTATGCAAAACAGTGCTGCAAAGGCAATTATTAGCTTCTTCATATCCGTATGCTTTAAATTATAGATTTTATCTTCCGTGTGAGCCGGTCGCAAGCTCAATTCTTCAAGCCGTGCCCCCTTGTTCACGTTGCAAAGATAGGGCTAAATGCCGACCGGCCAAAAGGATTTTCCCTAAAGCGGGAGGGGAAAATCCCTAAACCTCTGTTTCCTCCATATCTTCTTTGTGGTGGATGAGGCTTGGCTGATCTTGGTTTGGGAGTTAATAATGCCCTGTACAATGATATGTTAATGAGAATTAAATGGATGATGTCTTCCATCATCTTTTTAAATAATTATCGTAGATTTGTAGCACAGACAATGTCGTGACGGAAAATTAAACTGATGAAGTGAATATAATAAAAACTAAACTTAGATTAAACAAAAAACAAGTGGATCGATGAAAAGAAAACTTTTGATGGCACTGTTGATGCTCTTCACGTTGGGCGTCACAGCACAGGAGAGTGTCTATGGCTTCAAGGCGAAAGACAGTGAAGGGCGCGAGGTGTCGTTGGATCAGTATCAGGGTAAGGTGCTTCTGATTGTGAATACCGCCACCAAGTGTGGTTTTACTCCACAATACAAAGAGCTTGAAACGCTCTATGAGAAGTATCGCGGTGAAGGATTAGAGATACTCGACTTCCCCTGCAACCAGTTTGGCGGGCAGGCTCCGGGCGGTATGGCTGAAATCAGACAGTTCTGCACTTCTAACTTCGATACCCAATTTCCGCAGTTTGAGAAAGTAGAGGTCAACGGCCCTGACGAACTGCCACTCTTTGCCTATCTCAAGCAGCAACAGGGATTCGTGGGATTCGGCTCCGGCGTGAAGGCGAAATTCATGGATGGGATGCTCAGAAAGCAGGATCCTGACTATGCCGCCAAGTCGGACATCAAGTGGAACTTCACCAAGTTTCTTGTCGATCGCAAGGGATGTGTCGTAGCCCGTTTCGAACCCACACATGACATGGCGGAAGTGGACAAGGCCGTGGCCCGGCTTTTGAAGAAACAAGACGGCCGATGAAAAAGATGCTTATTCGTGTCAAGGCCTGGCTCGGCAGCTTGTCTTTTCGCACGGGGGTGCTGGTCTTGCTCGCGTGCGTACCCTTCTATATATTGTCTTTCGCACAAATGGCCCTGCCCATCAGCACCGGCCTCAAGGGCACTTTGTGGGTGATACTCTTCGGGCTGGCCAAGACTTTCCAGTATGGTGGGCTCACCATTCTTGGTGTGGAAGGCGTGAGGCGATTGAAAAGGGTTTTCCGGAAAGAATAAACTGTGTGGCAAGTCCCCCATTTGCAGACACCCGAATAGCGGCCGGGTGCCATGGTGGAAAGACCGTGGTGTCTGGCCTGTATTTGTTTGTGCGGGGGCGGTGCGTTTGTGAAACGTGGGAGAGAAATATGGACAATGGGGTAATAAAGCGATGAAAAAGGCGTTATTACAATATTATTGATCATTATGACTAAGTTTACTCATGCTTTCTGTGCCTTAGCATTTACGGCCATTCCCTTTTCGGCCGGTGCGCAATATGCCTGGCAGGAAGGAGCTGAATCGGAGAAACTGAATCTTGGACACGACATTCATTATCGAGTGGAAACTCAAAGTTCGTTTTCCCATGGAAAGACACCTTTATGGTTGAATGCCAATAGGCACGGACTCAGTTCGCTCGACAGGAGCAACGGCTATCTGCGAGGCTCACTGATTCGTCCGCTCCGCACCGACTCGGCCCGTCGCTGGGGCGTGGGCTATGGGGTGGATGTCGCCGTGCCGGTCCATTATACGAGTAAGGTGGTGGTGCAGCAGGCCTTCGTGGAGGGGCGTTGGTTGCATGGCGTGTTGACGGTGGGGAGCAAAGAATATCCCATGGAACTGAAAAACCAACAGCTTAGCAGTGGTTCACAAGCGTTGGGCATCAATGCCCGTCCCGTGCCGCAGGCGCGTTTGGCTCTGCCCGAGTATTGGACACTGCCCATCTTCGGCCGCTGGTTCCATCTCAAGGGTCATATAGCCTATGGCATGATGACTGATGACAACTGGCAGCACGATTTTACCCACCGTCAGTCCAAATATGCCGATAATATGCGCTATCACAGCAAGGCCGGTTATTTGAAGATAGGCAGCGAGGAACGCTTCTGTCCTTGGTCGCTGGAACTGGGGTTGGAGATGGCTGCCGAATTTGGAGGGACAAGTCATAAGTTGGTGGAAGGCAAAATGGTTGCCACCAAAGCCAATGGCGGATTTAAAGGGATGTGGCATGCCTTTTTGCCCGGTGGGCAGGATGCTTCCGACGGGCAATATGGTAACATCGAGGGCAACCAACTGGGCAGTTGGGTGGCCCGAATCAATTATGATACCGATTCATGGGCGTTGCGGCTTTATGCCGATCATTTCTTTGAAGACCATTCTGCCTTGCTCCATCTCGACTATGACGGCTATGGAACCGGAGAGGAATACAATGTGAAGAAAGACCGCCGTTTCTATCTCTACAAGCTGAAAGACTTCATGCTCGGCACAGAGCTGAACATCAAGTATGGGCGTTGGCTTCGCAACATGGTATTTGAATACATCCATACGAAATTTCAGAGCGGCCCTTACAATCATGACCACACCAAAAACATCCCCGACCATGTGGCAGGTATGGACAATTACTATAACCATGCCAACTATCCCGGATGGCAGCATTGGGGACAAGTGATGGGTAATCCGCTTTATCGATCTCCTATCTACAATACCAATGAGCAGATTGAGGTGGAAGACAATCGCTTTATGGCTTTCCATTTAGGATTTGACGGCCAACCGGCTGACCGGATTGCCTACCGTGTTTTGGCTACCTATCAGGAGGGGTGGGGCACATACGCCATACCTTATACGCAAAAACACCACAATGTGAGCTTTCTGTTGGAGGCAGCTTATCATTTCAAGCATAATTGGAGTGTGAAAGGAGCATACGCCATGGATTTTGGTCATATCCTTGGAAGCAATGCCGGTTTTCAATTAACAGTGTCGAAGAGCGGTATCTTAAAGTTTTAGAGAGATGAAAGTGAAGATGAAATATGTCTATAAGTTACAGCTCGTGTTGCTGTTGGTGGTCTCTTTGATGACGATGACCGGTTGCGAACTTGAAACATCTGACAACGGGAAGCTCGATGGCTATTGGCATTTGGTGGCGGTCGATACACTCAGCACGGGCGGTAGAGCGGAGTTGGGGCAGAAACGTTTGTTTTGGGCTGTGCAGCATAAATTGATTCGTTTGCAAAATGCGGATTATACTTCCGATAGCTTTTATCTGCGGTTTTCTCAAACGGGCGATAGTCTTAAAGTGTTCAGTCCTTATGCTGATCATGGACACGAGGATATGAAAGATGGTGGAGACATCCCGGTGACGGATGCTGCTGTGTTGTCCATGTTTGGAGTATCCGGTTTGGAAGATTCTTTCTTGAAAGAGAGTCTGAATGGTTCCCGCATGATACTCAAATCCAAAACGTATCGTCTGTATTTTAAAAGATTCTGAAATAGCGTTTTGGAGAAAGATAAAAAACAAAAGGTTGGCAACCCGTATGCCGGGATACCAACCTTTTTGTTTTTATGAGCTTATTGCTTCTATGTAATCATTGTCGATAGATTTTCTGTCGTCAGAACACTTTGCCAAATAAAATGTTGATAAAGGTCTTGACCAATATCTTGGCATCAAACCACCATGAGCGGTGTTCAAGGTAGTATAGATCCAAATCCAAGCGTCTCAGCATCTTCTCCATGGTGTCGGTATAGCCGTTGTATAATGTGGCGTATGAGGTCACCCCCGGCCGAATCTGATAAAGGAACTGATAGCGGGAATCTTCTTTGATGATTTGGTCAATATAGAATTTGCGCTCCGGGCGTGGTCCGATAAAAGACATGTCGCCCCTGAATACATTCCACAGTTGGGGAAGCTCATCGAGATGATGGTCGCGCAGGAAGCGGCCAATCTTTGTCATCCGGTGGTCTTTCTTGTGTCCGAAGAGTTGTGGGCCGTGTTTCTCTGCATCCATTTTCATGCTGCGGAATTTATAAATCGTAAACGGTCTGCCAAACCGTCCTATACGCTCTTGCTTGAAAATAGCCGGCCCTCCGTCTTCCCGTTTCACCATGATATAGCAGATAAGAAAAAGGGGGGAGAAAATCACAAGGCATATCCCTGCAACTAAAAAATCGAAAATACGTTTGATATTCCTTTCAAACTCATTCATTCCGTCGGCAATAAACCGCGGATTATCTTTATCGTCATTCCATTTAATATAAGGGGGAATCTTTTGATTCATATCTGATTTTTTATTTATAACGGCTATGTAGATGCTTTATTATTTAAAATTCGGAATAGGGGCTATATAACAAGTAGAGAGGGGGCATAAATGGTTATTCAGTGCAGGGGAGGCCATAAAGAATATATTAGAATTTATTATTCTAACAATGTGTGCTATAATAAAAGTAAGTGTTGAGTGTTCTTGTATTTGAAGACTAACTAAAATGGTCTTTTTTCATAGATTGTGCGGTATAGATTATAGTAATTTTCAATCATCTTTTGAGCCGTAAATTTTTGATTATATAGCATTAATGAATGTTGGGAAAAATCATTGTAGATTTTTGGATCATCCAATACATATTTTATTTTCTCAACAAATAAATCAGCTTTATTTTTTAACGTATATCCATTATACCCTTCCATAACGATTTCAGAAGTACCTCCGACCTTAGATGCAAAGATTGGTTTTCCGTAGCTCATAGCCTCCAAGATGACCATGGGCAGCCCTTCGTAGTCACTTGCAAGCATAAAAGCATCTATTTCTTGACAATATCTACTTGCTTGAGGAATATTGCCCATAAAAAAGACATTGTTTGGATGCTCATTGACATCAAATTGGTTTCCAATCCAGATAAAGGCATAATTAGGAAGCATACTAGCTGTTTCCATGAAAATATCAGGTCGTTTTGGCTGAGTTAGTCGTGCTATACAAAGGATCTTTTTAGTATAGCTATTTACTTCTGTTGAAAATACGATGTCTTTTTTATTGATAGTCTTTGGTCGTTCAACCCCATTATAAATAAGTGATAGTCCGTGAGTAATACCTTCATTACGCAGGTTGTCTACATCATATTGACTAACTCCAACGATAGCCTGACAACGTGTTTGCATAATTTTCTCAATAGGAAGCATTCTTCTGAATGCAATTCTTATTGAGTCAAAACCATGTACCGTATAGACAATTTTGCATTTTGGAAAAGCCAATCGTCCAAGTATTCCGGCTTTTGAAGAGTGAAGATGAATAATATCCGGATTATATTGATGATAGATTTTATGAAGGAAGAAAGTGGCCTTTATATCATTTATAATAGAAATTGAGCGTTTGAGATAAGGACAATTTATTTTGATGGCCTTATCACTAATTACTTCCCACATTTTTCCGTTTCCCTCACCACCTACGATTATAACTTCGTGATTTTGGACAAGTGAATTCACCAATGTTGTAAGAACGCTTTGTGCTCCCCCAAGTTCTGATTTGGTGATAATTTGAAGAATTCTCATAAATATGCTTGTCTTTTATAGCCCCATAAGAGTTATGCTCTTTTTAATCTGATTTTCTTTTTTAAATCTGGATCAATTATATCCAATAACTGTTTTATTTTATCAAAGCACACCAAATAGGTCCAATAGAGTTCAGCTTGGAATTTGTTGGAGCCATTCTTGATAAGGAAATGCATATATTCTTTTCTTTTTTTTGTAAAAGGGTCACTGGTGGTGCCACCTAATCGAAACATCACCAGATCGCAATTAATGTATTTAAATTCTGCCCCTTGTTGAAACATTCGTGTCAGAAGATCTAAATCCATAATATAGTGGAGGGTTGTATCATAAATACCAAATTTATGATAAGCTTTTTGGGTAATAAAACTACTTTCATGAGTTACATGGATAGAAAAAGGTCGCTTAGGAAAGGTCATTGATGGTTTCTCCCTAAATTTAGCATTGGAAATATCGTTCCAAATGATTTCGTTTCCCCTGTATATATCGGTTTTTTCATCATAGTTTTTTGCGACCACACTTAATGCACCCGGAAGTAATATATCATCGGAATTAATGATGCCGATTATATCACCTGTGCATAGTCTGATACCCTTATTGAAAGCATCACTGATGCCTTTATCTGGTTCGGTAATGATTGTAGTTATCTTATCTTGATATTTGTTAATGATATCAAGTGTACCGTCTGTAGAGGCTCCATCAATAATTATATATTCATAATTGTCATAATTTTGAGTGGTTACACTAAGTATAGTGTCTTCTATGTGTTTTTTACTATTATAAGAAATCGTGATGAGCGAAATCTTAGGGTTGAGATTCTTCATACTAAATTAAGAAAATTACAGATTTGGAAACGAATGTAGGTTCGCCAATCCGAAGCCATATAATGTTTGTCAAAGGCAACGGATAGGCGTTCTTTTATATTTCTATCTTGTTTAGCTATTTTCCCAGCAATAATTCTATTTTCTTTTGTCATATTCTCAGAGTATCCTCTGAGAATTTCTTGAGCCATTCTTGATCTTAGATGTTCGCATTGGGTAAGACGCCTTAGCCTTCTTTTCCATTCAGTAAGGGCATTATATCCCTGTCCGATAACATTTTTATCATGTTGGCGATAAAGAATTTGTGGTATCGCATCGAAGTAGATATCGGCTCCGACAGCTTGTGCTACATCATAAAGCCATACATCATGCATTGGCAAGTATTGGGGCTGATAGCGGATAATTATATCACGAAGAAGCTGGTTTATAACGATAGTGCATCCACCAATAAATTGATATATTAATGCTTCTCCGAAGGTGAGCAGAGGATGTATTTCTATGCTTGGTAAGAGCTTTAAGTCTTTATCGGCAAGTTGTGTTTGACAAAAATATAGCGCAGGAGTATTTGTACTCAATTTTAATCTTTTGATGGCTTGATTCAGTTTTGTCGGTTTCCAATAATCATCCTGATCGCTGAAAGCATAGTAATCTGCTTGGGGAGCATCTTTTAGCAACTGCATGAAGCTTCTAGCAGGTTTTAGATTCTTACCAGTATAGAAATTCAGTAATCCAGCCTCTTGGTATTCTTTCAAAATTTGTAGCGTGCCGTCCGTAGAACCGTCATCCCTTACAAATAATTTGATGTTAACTTCTTGTTGGTGGAGGATAGAGTCTATTTGTTCTCTTATATATCGTTCCCCGTTATATGAGGACATTAGAACCGTTATTAAGTTCTCAGAATTCATCATTAAGCTTTTTTTTAAGCATTTCTGTATATGAATAGGCCATGAGTAGAGTGATCATGCCCGTTGATGATAGAAGTAGTGGATTAGTGCCTGCAATTAGAAGATAGGCCAAATATGCCCAAAAAGTACAGCTAATAAGTTTATCCTGCTTGTTCTCCCACATTACAGCCAAAGGCTTAAAAAATATACATATAATAACCAAGGCGAAAATTCCAAAGTTTCGGAATAACTCGATGTAGGACCATTCTGTTATATTAACAATCTTATTAAATCCTTCACTGTAGAAGTAAGTGCCAGGGCCTTGTCCAAATAAGATATACTCAGGATGTTCACCAAAAAGGGACAAATAGGAGGGGATGTGACCGTATTTCACGACATTGGATGCTTCGTTGGTATCAGTCATTAAGGCTATGAGCAAGGTTGTGAATCCGATTCCTATTATAGTTATTATAGGATACATGAAATATTTTGCATGTTTTTTATCCTTATATTGATAGTAGGCTGTTATTCCAATAAGAAATACAGGGAGGAGCATAGTGCTTCTTGTGCCACTAAAGCTGAACGCAAAAAGAATAATGGCTAAATATAGGATTCTTTTACTCCCTCTGTCGGATTTGTTAAAGAAGGAATATATATAGAAGAGAGCTACAAAGACAAAGGATATGCAGGATTTCAAGTACATGCAGAATACCTCGATTCCAAGAAACCATCTTCTGGCCATCATAATAGGGTAGTCTTTACTTTCCGACCATAGAAAGATGAAACTTTCTGTTTCGGGAAAAATACTTATGATCGTAAAAAGGGCATCCATGATAAGGCAACAAATGATGACCGGCCCTCTAGCTATTCTGACGAGATCAAATTCTCTAATCCAAAGTAGTAGGACTATAGGAGATATTGATTTGTATAGTGCGACAATGGTATCCAGTTCTGCCTCCTTATTGGATATGACAGAGAATATCCAAGGTATGCTGATGGAGCAAAAAAGAGATAGTATGATTGGCAATTTAGACCAATCAGGCTTTATTGTACACATGCAAAATCCTACCGTGATAACGAAAAATATATCTTTTTTGTGTAAAATAGTATTTGTCGGATCAAGCATAATGACCAATATAAGGAAGAAAAACAATATATCTCCAATTATATGGGTCAAAGGCCGTTTTTTCTTTTCCTTTTCTATATTAATTAGTCTTTTTTCCAGGGCCATTTGACGGTTATGCCTTTTAGTGGACTATTTGTGATTTTATCAATGCAATACTGGTTACGCAAAACATCCCGGTTATAAAAAATAGGATGACAATCAAGGCTTTATGAGGAGAAGAGTGTTTCACCGGTACTGTTGCCGGTTGTATAACAGCATATACCGGAGTGCGTTCTTGCAATTTGGCTAAAGCCAACTGCTGTTGCTGAATGAGTTGGTTGTAGATATTGTATCTTAATTGCATTTCATTCTCCATCTCATTTCTTTTAGAAATGAAACTCTGTAGATTAGCCTCTTCGTTAGCATCACAATATGCTGCATAAGTATCTTGTGCCTTTTGGTATTTTTGTTTAGCCTCTGCGACTAATTGTTTTATATCTTCCACATCCTTTCTGACCTTCGAAGTTCGATAGTTTGTGATGAATTTTTGCAAGTGTTCACTCATTGAATCAACAAGAGTCGTTGCTATTAATGGATCTTGAGTGGTGGACTTGATGGTGATGATGTTAGATTGCTCATCATAGCTGCAAGCGACCATTCCTTTAATAGACTCAATGACATCATCTTGTTCTTTTGTCAGTCGAAAAGCATTTATTCTTTTTGTCAAGTGTTGTCTTTGTCTTCCTTTACCTACAAACCACCAAGGGGATTTCTGATGATTGGCACAATAGTCGTACAAGGATGTGCGTAGTCTACCATCAATGGAAGTGACTTGGATATTGCATAATCCGACTATAAAATTAGTTGAAATGACAACGTTCGGATAGAACTGTGGCGCAATGGCATCAGGGGAATTCCCATTGACATTCACTCCAAAGGAAGAGGCTATATTGCTCAAATTACCTAATGAGTTGCTGCCATTATTGCTTTCTGGTGCTAACATGACTTTTGCCGTGTATTTTTTGGGAAGGCTTATGGCAACAATAATGCCGAAGAGAATACTTGCAAAAGCAACTGCAAGATAAATCCATTTCCACTTTAATAGAGTGGAAATCATCTCTCTGTTTTTACTAAAATTATCCATGACTTTGTAATAAAGATAAAGTGGCAATATTCACTTTGATTTGTAGTATTTTACCAATGTTTTTATATAGAGATTTGCCGTGGAACCAAGATGTGTGGAAAATAGAACATAAAGAATGTATTCGCTATCTATAATATGACCAATGTCTAATATGATAAAAATCGAGAGAAATAGAACTATGTTCGGGTAGCATGATAATTGGTTAAACAAATACTTGTAAAATGGAAGTAAAGGGCGGCCTGATCCCTCTTTTTTCATTTGATATATACTTATATCTATAATATTACGGCTTATCAGTTCTGTGCATCCAAAGATCAAGAATAGTATGGTGATGATCGTGCTGTTGTATTTGTCCATTTGCATGTAAGTAAGCCAAAAGGAAAAATTCATCAAAGGATGGCTGATGAGATGAGCCATAAAATCCATTTCGACACCATATTTCGAGAATTGCTTGGTTGAACGTGCAACTTCACCGTCTGAACAATCCATGATGTACCACATCCAAAAACAAAGACAACCGATGATTTTACATGGTAAAGGTGGAAAGCAAAAGATAATGGACCCGACTACCCCAAATGTTATCATAAACATGGTTACAGTATTAGGCCTTAAATTCCATGCGATAAAATATCTGGAAAAGTATGGGGATATCCACATACATATCCATTCCACCAAAACAGATTGTTTGATGGGCCAATTAGGAGTGTCTTTCTTAATACTATGGTAACTGGGCTTTTGCATTATATGTCTTTTTTATGAGTTAAGCGATGAAAAAGTTGTTGGGCCATATCGTCTTTTATCAGGTATAAAACCGAGATGTAGAAGCAGGCGCATGAAAGTATTGAAACAATTATTATACTAATTGTATTGTGCATGTTATTTTTGATGAATAAAATAATGGGAATAAAAAATAGAGAAAGGAGGATGTACCTTAGGTTATATGATTTGAGGAGTCCTGTTTCTATATTGAGTGTCTTTTTTATATATATCAAACAAATTATTTGAAAAATAATTTCACAGAAGATAGTTGTTGCGACTGCTATCTCTGGTGTCAGTATCTTTAGAAAGATAAGGTCTAAGAGGACATTTAATAGGCCGCAGCCGGCATTAATCAACATAAGGAATTTTTCTTTACGAAAGAGGAAAATGATTTGATTGTAGATAATTGCTTCTGTTGAGATAACAATAATGCGGAATGCGAATATTTTCAAGGTGGGTATTGCAGCAAGATATTGTTTTCCGGAAAATAGTAGAACAATATTGTCCGATAGGGCGTAAACGCCAAATACTACGGGGGCTATTATCAGGATGGTAGTTCGCGTTAAACGTATGATACCCTGCTTATATGCAGTGGAGTCATTCTCTAAATAATATGACATTCGTGGTATAGTCACGGAGACAAGTGACAAAAATAGAATGCGTATCATCTCTGAAACTTTCTGTCCAACACCATAATATGCAACACTTTCTGCATTGAAAAATGTTCCCAAAATCGTTTTGTCAGCTATTGTATAAAGTAAGTTAGTGTTGTTTAGGATTAAGATCAAGAACAGAGAAGGTAAAAAAGGCAATAGGTCTAAATGTTGGAAAAGTTGTTTGGGATTTAGCGTAATGAATTTCTTAACATGGATAAAACTAATGACGTTGTTTATTATATAGGTTATGGAAGTAATGATAACATAGATATAATAATCTTTGTTGGAGGTGACGAAAACAAAAATACTGAATATGCTCAGAATCCGTATAATAATGGTCTTTATTGTTATAAATCCATAGTCTTCATGGGCTTCATTCATCCATTCTATATAAAAGACCTGCCCGATAATCATGATCCCTTGGACATACATGATTTTTTTCAAGATGGGATCTTTTATGAGAAAAAAAACGAATAGATAATATAAAATAGATATTATGATATTGCTTATTAAACCAATAACAAACAAGTTTCTGAAAACCCAGAAAGTTTTCACATGATTGTCCCTATATCTGCTTATTTCCCTAAGACCGTAATTATAAATACCTAATAATCCTACAAGACTAAAATAAGTATAAAGAGTTGTGCTGTAATCTATAAAACCAACAGATTTCGCACTGAGCACTCTGTAGATATATGGATATATGAGTATGGGCACTATAATGTTGAAAACATTAAGTGTCATTTTAGCTATCGTGTTTTTAATGATACTCTTACTCATGCCAATTATAGGCATTTTAATGCACTGATAAGTTTATTGTTATCTTTTTGATCTCTTATCGCAATTCTGATGAATTGTTTTTTGGTGTCTATATGACTTTTTGTATTACAGTTGCTGATTAAAATGTTTCTTTTGAGAAGTTGGATACCAAGTTCATCTGAGGTGTATTTCTCTATAATCTCACAAAGGAAGAAATTTGCTTGTGAAGGAAACACCTTTAAGTAAGGAATGTCTTGCAGCTTATGGTAAAATCTTTTCCGTTCTTCACGAAACAGCTCACAAGCCTTTTGATAGTCTGTAGAATATTTTCCAAACAGTTGCATATAAAATTCTCCAAATGAATTGATGTTCCAAATAGATAATTCTTTTTTCAACTTATTGATCAACTCTATATCGGAAGAGCAGGCAACGCCAAGGCGCAGACCGGGGACACCGTATGATTTACTAATGGATTTTATTACCACTAGATCTTTATATTTTTCAAGAATATCATTATGAAGGAGACTGTTATTTGGTGAATCATCTGCGAAATCTACAAAGCTCTCATCGACGATGAGGCTTATATGTTTCCTTTTGCACCATGCAATGAGGGTAAAGATGTCTTTTGATGCAATAAAATTCCCAGAAGGGTTATCTGGATTGATCAGTAAGAGAGTTGATATATCCTTCGTAGCGAAAAAAGTGATCAAATCGTTAACTCCATACCTATAATTCTCTTTTTGGGGGATAAAAGGGATGATATTTTTTTTATCCAACCTATTAGGATACTCTTCGAAAGTGGGGAAGATCACTCCAATATTGCCAGCAATATGTTTCTCCATAATACTTTTGATAAGTTCTGCAGCCCCATTTCCAACAACAACATATTCTTTTTTTATTCCGAAGTATTTTCCTGCCAATAACGAGTTAACTTCCATCCCGGAAGGATAGTTGGTAAGAAGTTGATCAAAATTTGCACACATCTCATCTTTCATTCGTTTAGTTGGAAAATAAGGGTTGACGAGATAGCAGAAATCAAGTAGATGAGGGAAACGCCAATACCCTCCATATCTTTTATGATATTTCTGAAGAATTTTTTCTTCATCTGAAAATATATTTGATGCGATGTCTAAATCTTGGACATCATCAATCTCATACCATTTTTGCCCATTAAGGGGAAGTGCATGTAGATTTGATTTCTGAAGTAACGTTATAACTCTCAGAACTTGCTCGTAATATTCGTTATTCCCCATGACTTTGCAATAGGCATCAAGGAAAGGGAGATAAGAATTCTTACTAAAATCTTTACTGAATTTGTAGATGTTGACTGTCTTATAATATTCGTCAACCTCGTTATAATTAAAGGCATCTTTTGGTATGAAGTTTACAATTTCATGTTCTCCATTAATTTGAACCATCGTACCATCCATCCAAGTTTGATATTTGTCCACAAGAGCGAGGTTGGGATACGGATTCTCTACCAACATGTCTATAATGCAATCCTCAAAAATAATGTCAGACTCTAATAAGATAGTGTCATCTTCACTCAAAACATCTCGAGCCAACCATAGTGAGTATATATTGTTGGTCTTATTATAGATGGGGTTTTCTATATATTTAATGCGTTCGCCATATTGATTTCCAATATGTTCTATGAGTTCTTTTCCCTTATATCCGACAACTAATACGATGCGTTTAAAATCATGTTTTAGAAGTTGCTTGATTACTCTGTCTATAAGGCATTCACCATTTATTTTTACCATACATTTGGTAGAGTCTTTGGTGTATTCTCCAAGACGTTTTCCCATTCCGGCTGCTAATATTAAAGCCTGCATCTTTTAAAATATGTAAATATGATAATAATTTTTCTTATATGGGGATGTCCCTGATGGGTATGATTGTGATTTATTCCCGAGCACTTTTCAAATAAGTGTACATATTCCCCTCCTGCCCCTTTTAAGAAGAGCAGTGGCAAGTGGAAAAGGTCTTGTTTCCGCAAAAGACTCTCCATGGAAAAAGGAGAGTCGCAGAACAACATTCCTTCCCTGAAATATTAGCTTTATAACACTTGCCAGATGGGGGAAGCACCTATAGTTGTTATTTTAAAGCTGGTGTTAATGTACACGACATACAACTCATGAACTTTGTGATTATTGCATAATAGTTGTATCGTCCAGTCTTAGTGCTCATATCAAAAAACTAATGATATTGATGAGATTGGACATGTGTGATTACTGTCAGGCGAGAGGCGTTACCTGCTCAGACTGGCGATCGTGGCTATCATGGCAGCGATACTGGAAATGCTGGAGCCCATGGTGAGCTTTTCAGCCAAACTCATCTTGTTGGTGGCTTTCGAGGGCACTACGATTTCGCACCCCGGGCGCACCTTTGCACCGTGGGCCACCTTGCCTATCATGCCGTTCATATAAATGATGTAGGCATTACTCTTCTTGGCATCTGTGGCGAAACCGCCGGCAGCATCAATGTAGTATTTGGCATTTTTGCCTTTTTCGTAGGCTATGGTGTTGGGATACATCACGGCACCGTTGATTTTCACCGTGCCGTTGTATTTCGGAACGATGAGGCGGTCGCCCTCACGCAGCACGAGGTCGGCATCGCTACCCGGACGGGACAAGGCGGTTTCGAGTTCGATGCCCACCTGATAGGTGCCGGGCACTTCAAATTTCTGTAATTGGGCCGACTGTCCCTTCTCCGCCATCTGCGATACAGCCGAAGCGTTGTTGCTGCGTGCTGCCAGTTCGAGCATATTTTTCTGCTGCTGTTCAATGGCCATTCTGTAGGCCGCTTGCATACGCGTCCGCTCAGCCTCGTTGGTACGCCGTTCCAACCGTGCCCCTTTGATGTAGGCCAAATTGGTGGCTCCACCCGCAGCGGCTATGAGGTCGGAGAGGCGGGCGTTACGCTTGCTGAGCGTGTAAGTGCCGGCAAACATCACCTCGCCGTCTACCTCCACGTTTTGCTGTTCTATGGTGCCGGGACTCTTGAACACACTCACCTCGTCGAAAGGCATGAGCGTAAAGCCCGGGGTACCGTCTACTACAAACCCGTCTTTCAGCGACATGGTGTAGTTTTTAGCTATCAGACTGTCGGGTCTCAAAGCCTTGGGATTCGTCACACGGCGTGAGACGTTCACCTTTATCGTCGAAGCCTTGTCGGTCAATCCGCCGGCTTGCAGCACGAAGTCTTCAATCGTCTCATTGTCAGCATATTTGTAGACTCCCGGGTAATGTACTTCGCCCCGAATGGTGATGGTGCGCTCCGTTTGCACATCACCGCGAGTGGGGATAAAGAGCACGTCGTTTTCCTTGAGCGGAATGTCGGCCACCTTACCGTCCATGATGCCGGCGATGTCCACGCTCACCACCTCAAGTGTGCGGTCTGGTTTCATGCGGTGCATCACGGCCCGATTGGTGAAAGCCTCCTCAGTGAGCCCTTCGGCATGTTGGACAAGGGTGCGCACGCTGTTGATTTCGCCGTTGATGTTGTATTTACCCGGACGGAATACGGCCCCCCTCACCTCCACGGTATTCTCATAGCGTGGTAGGATGGAGTCGACACTCACCGAATCACCGTCGGCGATGTGGAAGCTGCTGAACTCAAACTCCCCCACATTGAATACGGCATACTCGCGGCCGGTCTTTCGGTTCACCCGCACACTCTTCTTATAAGCATCGCCTGTGAAACTGCCGGCATATTTCAGCAGCGAACCAACGCTCTCGTTCTTTTTCATTTCATAGAACATGGGGCGTTTCACCTTTCCGGTGATGTTCACCAAGCAGTCGTATGGCCCCACCACGATCACATCGTTGTCGGCCAAGCGCACATTGCCCGTAAGCTTACCATTAAGAATGTAGTCGTAGATGTCTACCACGGTGACAAGTTTATTGTGCCTGTACACCTTGATGTTGCGCAGCGTGCCCAGATCGTTGGTGCCTCCGGCCATGTAGAGTGCATGGAATACGGTGGCAAAGGCCGAGAGCGTATAAGTGCCCGGTGCTTTCACCTCACCCATGACATTCACCATGATGGTTTTGGTCTGCCCCACGGTGAGTTTCACACGACTGCTACTGTAACGTGTGCCAAGTGTGGATCGCAGGCGGGCGTTTGCCTGCGCCACGGTGAGGCCACTCACCTGCACAGGGCCAAATCCCTCAATGGTCACCTCGCCATCGGGACTTACGGTAGCTTCCACCGTCTTCTGTGAAGCGCCGTAGATGTCGATAATCACCGCATCGCCCGGCCCCAACCGATAGTTTTGCGGTGTGGCTATGTTCATATTAGGCTCAAACGAGAGCATCTTGTTGTTGAAGATGTCACGCCCGAACACTTTGTTTTTCTTCGCCTTGCGTTCCTCCAGCAGTTTCTTGAGCAACTCTGTGGAGTCCATGGGCACTATTTCGCCCAACTCGTTCTCCATGTCCGTATATTCCACGTTGGTCTTGTCGTAGGTACGTGGATAAGTGGTGTTGCCATCCTTTATCTGATAGTTGGAATAATTCTGTGCAGCCTCTTGATATTCTTCGCGCGTTTTTCCATTATTTTCGCGCATCCGTGTTCCCGTTTTGCCCTCGTTCACACTTCCCAGACTTCCCTGCTGCTTCATTTCGCGCTCATACTTGTTTCTCACACGGCGTATCTGTGTGATGTCCACTCCGCGCTGCATCAGTTTGGTCACAATCTGTGCATTCGATGTACCGGCTTCATGCTCTTTCACCACAAACTGCATCACTTGATTGTCGGTCATTGACGATTGTGCTGCCACATCGAGTGTGCAGAGCGTGAGTAAAAGGGAGAATATTAGTTTCCGTTTCATTTATGCTGCTATCTCTTATTTCTTATGCTATGATAACTGAAAAAGACGTATTTTGTTGCAAAGGTACTTATTTTTAATGGAAAAATGAGCCTGTTTGCCGTGTAAATCATACATTTCTTCTATTTTTCTTGGTCTTTAAGATATTTGCAGATAATCATGCTGCAAACATGAATGGATGTTTGGCGTTGGCGGGGTCGGTACAGTTGTGACTCTGTTGGTGTTTGGATAGGGAGGGGGGATAGAACAGATTGTTAAACTATTTGTTCGTTTTCGGCCTTTCTGTTTGCGATATTCGCGACGAACAGCCACTCCGTCATGAATAAGCGATTTTTGACAATGCTTGCAAGGTGTTGATAATCAGTTGTTTGAAATTTGTTGGCACGCTTCCGGGGCTGAAAATGGGCTTGAAAGAGCCCAATCGAGCTTGCAAAAGAGCCATGGTTGCATCGCAATAGTGGCCCTTTCAGCTTCCAAGTGTGGCCCTTTTGCAAGTTGAAAGAGCCCAAAAGAGAAAAACACCAGGCTTTTTCGATGGTTTAAAGTCAACTTCTCTGTCTGGTTGGAGAGTTTTAGTGGAAGTGTTTTTGTTGATATTATTCGCAATAAAGGGGAGGATTAGGTGATAGGTGTTAATGGATGGCTGTTTTGTGTGTTAGGTGATGGTGGATGGCCGTTTGGGCAGATAGAAATGGGAAGGGATGCTTATGCCGGGTGTGTCTTAATAAACGTTAATCTCTTTCGGGCTTGTCTACAAACCAGAGGGACGATTGTCTTCCTGTCAAAAGCACTTCTTATAATTTAAAATTCACAATCATGAAAAGAACCTTTGTTTGTATGGCGACCTTGTTGTTTGTCGCCGTGTTTTCTGCCCAAGCTGCCGTGTTGTGGAACGGCGAGCGCACTTATTCCAATGGGCGTGCATTGCCCACAGCCAATGACCGTATCGTTATTGCTGCGGAGAAATTTGCAGGCATCAAGGTCGGGGACAGGCTGATGTTTGAATTTGGAAATTATGCTGCCGATCCGCTTACGAATCAGCATATCATCCGGCTGAGCACTCCTGTCACCTACGCCTCTCTCAATCATAATATAAATGTGAGCGAGGGCGACAAGAAGGCTTCCGTCACCATTGATGAGACGCTGCGCGACAAGCTTATGGCCAGTGGCTTGGTGATAGGCGGAACTGGCTTTACCATGACTTCCATCTCGGTGGAGGCTGCCAATGGCACGCTGTGGGAAGGACTCAAAGTGATCAACAACACCGGATGGACTGTAGGCATCGTCGAGGCCGGGGCGTTTGCCGGGATAAAGGAAGGGGATGTCCTCGCCATCACGGCAGAAAAAACAGCCGATGACGCCCGGTGTGTGCTGAAAGAGCGTTCTACATGGAAAGACCTTCCGTCGGATGTGGCCAATGGCAACGCTTTCAGCGACTTCAAAGCCGAGGAAACCACTCTTTTCACTTTCACACTCAATGCCGACGCTGTCACGGCCCTGAAAACCAATGGTCTGCTCGTGGCCGGTTCGAAATATAATCTGCTTTCAGTTGCCGTAACTTCCTCCACCGACATTAGGAAACCGTCTGTGGGAAAGAGTCGGGACATGGCAGTCTATACCCTTGACGGCGTGAAAGTTGCCGACAGCATAAAGGCTTCTTTGCGGAGAGGAATTTATATCTCTGGAGGCAAAAAGTTCCGGATAGAGTGAAGTGGTTGCAGCTCTGAATAGTTGCGTTTCCAGCTCTGTGACGTTTTTTATTGTTAATAATTACCAATTTGTTTCAAGGTATCTACAGAATGACTGCTGTATTGTCTTCTTATCGACTATGGAATTAAAACTAATAAGGAATGAAGAAATTTATCGCTCTGGTTATTGCCTCACTGCTGTCATTGAACGTGTGTGCCAGGGATTATGGCCCCAAATGGTTAGAGAAAGCAGTATTCTATCAGATTTATCCTTCCTCTTACATGGATACTGACGGAAACGGTATCGGGGATCTTCGAGGAATTATCTCACGGCTTGATTACATTCGGTCGTTAGGCGTGAATGCCTTGTGGCTAAATCCTATTTTTGAGTCTGGCTGGTTTGACGGAGGGTATGATGTTATTGATTTCTATAAGGTCGATCCTCGTTTTGGTACGAACAGCGATGTCGTCACACTTGTCCGTGAGGCTCATAAACGGGGCATCAAGGTCTGTCTCGATCTTGTGGCCGGACATACGAGTGATAGTTGTGCATGGTTTAAGGAGTCTATGAGGAAAGACCGTAATCTACGCTACAGCGATTATTATATATGGACAGACAGCATATCGGCACAGGACAAAAAGGATATTGAACTTAGGAAGTTGGATTCGAATCCCACTTGCAGCACACGTGGTAAATTCGTTGCGGCCGATGCTCCTCGTGCAAAGTATTATTTAAAGAATTATTTTGCCTGTCAGCCGGCTTTGAACTATGGTTACGCCCATCCCGACCCTAATCATCCGTGGGAACAGAGTGTTGATGCGCCAGGGCCGCAAGCAGTGAGGAGAGAGATGCGTAATATCATGGCGTTTTGGATGGATAAAGGTATTGATGGTTTCCGAGTTGACATGGCGCAGTCTTTGGTGAAGAATGACCGTGACGGAAATGAGTTGAAGAAATTATGGACAGAGATGCGGCTGTGGAAAGATAAGTATTACCCCGAGTGTGCACTTATCTCAGAATGGTCAAGACCCACAGAGGCTATTCCAGATGGATTCAATGTCGATTTCATGATGCACTTTGGTATCCCAGGTTATCCTTCTCTGTTCTTTGCAAAAGACACCCCGTTTGGCGGGCGAAATCCTTACCCTTTTTGTTATTTTGACAAGTCGGGTAAGGGAATAGTGAAAGAATTCATAGAAAACTTTTCAGATGCTTATACCAAGACACGCAACATAGGGTATATAGCCTTGCCGACGGCCAACCATGATTTCCAACGTATGAATATCGGTACGCGTAACACACCTGACCAATTAAAGGTAGCGTTCACATTTTTGCTCACCATGCCCTGCATACCCTTTATATATTATGGAGATGAGATAGGTATGATTTCTCAACGTAATTTGCCCAGTAAAGAGGGGAGCAATAATCGCTCAGGAAATCGGACTCCTATGCAATGGGAGGCCGGTCCAACGGCAGGTTTCTCCACATGCAGTCCTGAACGACTCTATTTCCCTGTAGCAACAGAGGGCGGAAAAATTACAGTGGCTGAAGAGGAGAAAGACAAACAGTCTGTGCTGAATTTCGTGCGTTCGTTGATAGCACTCCGTCAGTCTTCTGTTGCATTAGGGAATACAGGAGATTGGCTACTCCTGAGTGATGTCAACAAACCATATCCTTTGGTTTATCAGCGGAGTAATGGCAAAGAGACCTATATCGTAGCTGTGAATCCAAGTGAGACTCCTGTCCGCATGAGCAGTGTCACCAATGTCTCTTGTCATAAGATGGAAACCGTCTCACTTGTTGGGAAAGCTACATGTAATCTCGGAAACGGTTACATGAAGATAAAAATGAGTGCTGTGTCAGCGGTTGTGTTCAAAATAGCCGAATCTGCAGATCGTGTTAATTAACATTAAATCAAAAATGTGTTTTCGTTTTAGTGTCTACAAAAGTGTACCTTCATTGTCTTTTTACCGACATTAGGAAAATAGCATGGAAATTGACGATTATAAAGAGATAAAAAGCTATTCGGATTTTCTTCGTCTGAAAGACAGGAAGTTCGTTTTGTGGAGACTGCTCCGCACGCAGGAACTCTCCGATTTCTGGAGACGCTTCATGGCGGAACATCCCGAATTGGAGGAAGAGTTTGAGCGCGCCATTGCCGTTTGCGACAGCGTGCGTATCAATGAGCGGTGCTATCCCGACACGGATGCACTCTACCGGCGCATAGAGGAAACCATCTTGAGACAGAAACGGCAGCGGGCCAAGGTTGTGCGGATGCGCCGCCTGATGGCGGCGGCTGCCATTGCCCTGCTGTTGTTGATTCCGGCAACATATTTAGGTTATGTTAGGTTTATGACTGTAGGAGAATACCAAGACGAGCTGGTCGGTCAAATCCTACAGAGTGAGAATGTAGAGTTGTTATTAGGTAACCGCAAGATTGTTCTTCAGGATTCTGCCGATGTAAGGGTTAAGGACGGTTGCATCATTTACGGTGCTGTCGGTACCAAAATCAATTTGTCTTCTATTGGAGATGCGGCTTGCAGACTGGTGGTGCCTTCGGGCAAGCATTCTTTCCTTACATTGGCAGATTTGTCCAAGGTGTGGATCAATTCAGACACCGAGGTGGAGTTTCCCGCCACGTTCGCCAGCCGTTCTACACGGGACATCCGCGTTGACGGAGAAATCTTCATTGACGTGACGAAGAGACCCAGTCAGCCGTTCGTCGTCCATACAGACAAGATGGATGTGACCGTCCGCGGCACCAGCTTCAACGTTTCGGCCTACAACCGGGAGCAGGAGGCCTCCGTAGTTTTGGTGAGAGGCAAGGTGCAGGTAGATGCCCGCAGTCATGGCAGCGTGACGATGCAGCCCAATGAGATGGTGGCACTCGACAACGGGAAGCTCTCCCGGCAAAAGGTGGATGTGTCTTACTACGTCAGTTGGAAAGACGGCTATTTCGCCTTTAACGACACGCCGGTGGGCGAGGTGCTGAAGAAAGTGGGCAAATACTACAACATACGCTTCTCCGACACCAATGCCGGCATTTCCACGAAGAAGATTACGGGCAAGCTCTATCTCTCAGGCAACCTTGACGACGTGCTCACCTCCATATCCCTCATTACATCTACGACTTATACCAGAGAAAACAATATTGTCAGACTTATTGGAAAAGAAAGGAGATGATGCCTATGAGATGACACCCTGAGAAAAAAGCCGGGGGTGTTGCAGCACGCCCCGGCTTATGTAATCGAAAAACATTGAGAAACAATATTATTCAATATTCCTACCTTAAATGATATGCAAATGTATAAAACAAAACCTAAACTTCATGCAAACCATCCGGTTGACCATGGAAAAATAGTAAAAGTTATGCTTTTTTCCATTTTATTATCGTTCGCTGGTGCCCTCGTTGCACCTGCCGGGACAATGGGCACGCAGAACCTGAACATCACGCTGAATGTGGTCAACACCACGATGCGGAGCGCCATCGACCGAATAGAGAAGACCGAAGGCTATGTCTTCATCTACAGCGACGATGTGCGTGCGGAGCTTGACAAAAAGGTTTCGCTGCAGGTGACAAATAAGAACATCGATGAGGTGCTCGACAAGCTGCTGGCCCACACCAACATTACCTATAAGCGTGCAGGCAAGCAGATTATTCTGTACCGGAAACGTGCAAAGACACAACATCTGTCCGCCCCCGCTGCAGACAACCCTGCCCCGCAGCAGGCTTCGGACAAGCGCACAGTGAGAGGAAAGGTCGTCGATGACAGGAATGAGCCGGTAATTGGTGCAACGGTCAAGATCAACGGGAAAAACACTTCAGGGGCGATTACTGACATTGATGGCAATTACACACTGACCAATGTGGCTCCAAACGATGTCATCACTTTTTCCTATATAGGCATGAGCCCACAGCAAATCGTGGCTGGCGGCAAGAGCGTGCTCAATGTCACGATGCGCTCTGAGGTCAAGGACTTGGGCGATGTGGTTGTCGTGGGCTACGGCACACAGCGGAAGGAGTCGCTGACGGGTTCCATCTCCATGGTCACGTCCAAAGACTTGGTGACCACTCCCCAAGTGAGTGCCTCCAACATGTTGACTGGTCGTGTTCCCGGACTTATCACCACCCAGACCTACGGCATTCCCGGTAGCGACAATGCAACTCTAAGCATCCGCGGTTTTGGCAATGCCCTGTTCATCGTGGATGGGGTGGAGCGTGACGCCCGGTACATCGACCCCAACACAATCGAGTCTATCTCTGTGTTGAAAGATGCCTCCAGCGCCATCTACGGTTCACGTGCCGGTAACGGTGTTGTGCTCATCACGACCAAGAGAGGGCGGGTGAGCAAGCCCGTCGTGACCGCTGGTGCCACACTTACTTTCCAGAGCGTGACAGATATGCCCAAGATGGTTTCTTCCGGTCAGCTTGCCGAACTCAAACGGGAAGAGTTCTACAACAAGCACGGTGTTGACACGCCACTGACCCCACCTTATACCGAGGAGCAGATGAAGAAATACTATGAGGGGACAGATCCGCAATATCCCAATACAGATTGGTATGACCTCATGATTCGAAATTGGGCCCCCATGCAGCAGTATAATGCCTCTGTCAGGGGAGGAAGCGACCGCTTCTCCTATTACAGCTATTTCGGCTACACCAAGCAGGAGTCCATCCTCAAGACCGATTTTGGCAACTATCAACGTTATGCTTTCCAGACGAATTTGGATGCCAAGATAACCGATCGTCTCAAACTCCAGGTGTCGATGTCTTACAATCTGAATGACCGGAACTATCCTTCGCGAAATGCCTTTGACGGCGAGGCCAGTATTTGGGGCGCCTTTTGGGTGACATTGCCCATCTATCCCGCCCACTTCCCCAATCCCGACTATCTGTCGTATGGCGGTGGAGCCACTGGTGGAATAGGATTGATTGCCGACCGCGGAATTTCCGGCTATAACAGAAGCAAGGCTTACACGACAGAACTCTCCGGAACATTGACCTACGATTTCAAGTATGTTCCCGGGATGGCATTCAAGGCATTCGTTGACTACACCAAATCGGATAATCCAACGAAGATTTTCTATAAATCGATAGACTTCTATACCTATAATTATGCCAATGATGAGTACACCTATAAGGGAAGTTATAATAAAGGTGGCAGCTTGGAACAAAGCCAAGTCTACAGCACCATGCTGACCACGCAGCTGTCGTTGAATTATGAGCGTCTGTTTGCCAAGTTGCATCGGGTGAAGGCCATGACGCTTTTCGAGGCAGTCGATACCAAGAGCGACAACTTGAGCGCCTCGCGCAAAGACTTCTTTACGATGGCCATCGACCAGATGTTTATGGGAAGTACGGCCACTGCTGCAAACGACGGTTCAGCCTCCGAAAACGGTCGTGCCAGTTTTGTGGGACGCATGAATTATGCCTATGCCGACAAGTATCTGTTGGAGTTCATTCTTCGTGCCGACGCTTCTGCCCATTTTGCCCCCGGGCACCGTTGGGGCTATTTCCCCGGTGTGATGCTGGGTTGGAGAGTAGAACAGGAAAAGTTCATGTCGAAGCTGAAGTTTGACATGTTGAAGCTTCGTCTGAGTTATGGCCAGATGGGTAACGATGCCATCGGCAATTTCCAATACCTTTCCGGTTACAAGCTTTACGAAATGACCTACCTGTTGGGTAAGACTTCGGTAAACGGCATTAAGTCTACTGGTATAGCCAACCCTGACATGACGTGGGAACGCATGCATATCTCCAATGCCGGATTGGATTTCTCTTGGAACAACCGCACGGTCTATGGTGCGTTTGAAGTGTTCTATCGTAAGCGTAGCGGCATCTTGGCAAGGCGTATCGGCTCTTTACCATCGACATTCGGCGCAACGCCTCCTTTGGAAAATCTCAACAGCCAAAGCACGAAAGGTTGGGAGTTTGAGTTAGGTACTGCCGGTCACATCAACAGCTTGAACTATGATGTAAAGGCAAACCTCTCATGGTCGCGTTCGAAATGGATACACTACGAAGAAGCTAATTACACGGATCCTGACCAGATAAGGCTGTTTAAGAACTCCGGAGAGTGGGTAGACCGCCAAATCGGCTATGTCTCCAAAGGCTTGTTCACTTCTCAGGAGCAAATCGATAATTTAGGCTATACCTACCCCGGTGGCAACGGGAAGCTGCGTCCCGGCGATATCATCATTGCAGATAGAAACAATGATAAGGTGATTGACTGGAAAGACCAGGAAGTCATTGGTAAAGGTACGATTCCCCATTATATGCTGGGCCTTAATGTTAATTTGCAATATAAAGGCTTCGACTTGTCGATGCTTTTCCAAGGGGCTTTCGGCTTCTACAAGAAATTGAGGTTCTGGAGCAGCAATAACAACGACAACTTCTATTCCTTTATCTATGACAAGCGTTGGAGCGAACAAAACAATGACCCCAATGCACTGATTCCGAGACTGGGCGGGTCTGCCACAAACGATTATATTACACAGAATAATTTTGTCAAGTCCGACTATATGCGCCTGAAGACGATGAGCCTTGGCTATACCATACCGAAGTCTCTCTTGGCCAAACTCAAGATAGAGTCGGCAAGGATAAACGTTTCCGCTTATAATCTGTTGACCATCAGCGGACTGCATAAGTACAACTTCGATCCGGAGGCTCCATCAGGAGAAACCGGCCGTTCATATCCGTTGAATAAGACTATATCATTTGGTTTGGATGTTTCATTCTAAAATAATAGCACTATGAAAAGAATTAAAAATATTATATTGGTGGTGCTGTCTGTTGTGTCTCTTAGCTCTTGTGACAGCATTTTAGACAGGGCCCCGCTTGACATCATGTCAGACGATCAGGTCTATAAGGATCAAGCGTTGGCTGATAGAAAGTTGGATTTGGCTTATACGAAGATGACTGTCATGTTGAATGAGTGTCCCAAGATTCGTAATGCCAAAGAAAATCCTACTTGGTATACGGAAACCGACAACTGGCATGGGCCGTTTATCGTAAACGAACTGGCAGACGAAGCTGTTGTCCACTGGATTAAGAATCACTCGACCGAGGCCAAGGCCGTGGGTATCACCAATTCGGGCGGTATCTTGGAATGGTGGGAAAACGCTTACGAGATCAATCGTGTGCTGAATGAGTTTCTGGAAGGTATGGCCTCTTCCTCACTTCCCGATAAATACAAAGAGGAGCGCGTGGCCGAAGCACGCTTCCTCAGAGCTTTCAACTATTTCTTCATGGTGAAACGCTATGGTGGAGTACCCTTGATTTTGCACAGTCAGAAGATATCCGATCCCGAGAGTGAGCTTTTTGCCAAAAGAAGCTCCGAAAAGGATGTCTACGATTTCATCCTCTCCGAGATGGATGATATTGTTGGCAGTCTTCCCGCACGTGCCCAAACAGAACTCGGCAGACCTTCAAAGGGCGCAGCCATGGCATTGAAAGCTCGTGCAGCTCTGTATGCCGGCAGTATTGCCCAGAATGGTACTGTGCAGTTGGACGGGCTATTGGGCATTGATGCCTCTCTGGCAAAGGACTATTACCAAAAGGCCTACGATGCCTGCAAGCAGATTATGACTTGGAACGAATACAGTCTGTATAATGCTGATGTCGACAAGGTGACTAACTTCAAGAATATTTTCCTCAAGAAAAACAACTCGGAAGTCATTATGATGATCCAGCACGATGCTGTGCAGAGAACACCATCGGGTGGCAATGGTTGGGTGTGGGATTTCTTCCAGTGTCCTCATCCCCATGCTTGGGGAGCGGGAAACCAGAATGCGCCCTATTTGGAGATGGCCGAAGAGTTTGAACACATTGACGGTACGCCTGATACACTCGACAAGACGACATTGGAGACCGGATTGTGGACAATGGAAGATTTGTGGAAAAACAAGGATCCTCGCTTCTTTGCTTCCATTTGGACGCAGGACACTCCTTGGCAGGGCGGCAAGGTTGATTTCCATAACGGTCTGCTCCTTCCTAACGGTACGGTGAAGATGGACGGTGCATACGAGGGCGTTGCAGCCAATGGCGACCAAATGGTAGACAAATCTTACGGAACCGGTTTTGGCGTGATGAAGTATTTGGATGAAAATCATAACAACAAAGGCGAACGCGAAACTTCCAGCACTGACTACATCATTTTCCGTTATGGTGAAGTGCTGCTGAATTTTGCAGAGGTTGCATTTGAATTGGGCAAAACAGCAGAGGCTTTAGATGCAATTAATCAAATTCGCGAACGTGCCGGTATTGCTAAGTTGACTTCTATCACCCAAGACCGCATCCGTCATGAGAGGAAGATTGAATTGGCATTCGAAGGTCATCGGTATTGGGACTTGAGAAGATGGCGCATTGCAGAGCAGGTGATACCGGTAAACAGAACCGGCTTGAGATTTATTCTGGATTATACCACCCGCAAGTACAAACTTGTCGTGCTGACGAACTATGACGGGGTTACGGCCCCGGTGTTCCAAGGACGCAACTATTATTTCCCGATTACGGCAAAAAGAATTTCCAATAATGGTAATCTGGTGGAGAATCCCGGTTACTAACGTTTAATTAGAAAAAAAGTTTCGGTGGGATGGACGAAGTCCTGCCGAAACAAGAAAAGTATCAATATAAAAATAAAAGAACGTATGATGAAGATTAAATATTTGCTTTTACTTCTTTCAATAATGGCTATTATCAACTCGTGCAGTGGTAGCAGTGACAATCCAACGCCCAACACTCCCGATACCCCAGAAGAGGTGAAAGACTTGACGGTAGAAATGAAAGATGACAATAAGCCGTTGACCAATCCCGGTATGGGGTGGAATCTGATGTATTATACCTTTGATGATGTGATAGTCCCTCAAGGTGACGATGTGACCGATCTTTTGAACTGGTTGCCCTGTGATATCGTTTCTTTCCGGTTGAGTTGGGCCAAGATGGAACCGAGCGAAGGTAAATATAATTGGGAGATTATCGACAAAGTTGCCAAGGTCTGGACCGATGCCGGTAAGCGATTGAGTTTTAAGTTCTATACCAACTTCTTGTGGGATCATGCCGATAGGCAGGCTACTCCTTTGTGGGTGCGTGACGCTGGGGCCAAGGGTGTTTATTTGGATCACGACGGCAATCACGACAACGATGCATGGATGGCAAACTATGCCGATCCCGTGTTGTTGGCAAAGTTGGAGAACTTCTACAAGGCCGTGGCCGAACATTATAAAAACAGCGCGATAGAATTTGTCGAGTTGGGGTCGATTGGGCGTGTCGGTGAGGGTAACAGCTATCAGATCGGCGTAGAGCCTACTCAGGGAGAACTCAAGAGCCATATCGACCTTTTGAAGAAATGCTTTCCTGACACGCGATTGGTCATCAACGACGATTATGGTTCGTTTGCCTGTGGATATGCCAAGACCGTTGGCTATGGAGTCGATGACCATAGCATTGGCGTAGGCTCCTCAACCAATCCGCCGGGCCGAGGGTATAATGCCACCATTCTGGATAAGTTTAAAGATGGTAAGGCCACGATCGGACTGGAAGATGACACTTGGCTTCTTCCCGACGAATGGTACTATAAGCAGATGGTTGCCGCATGTGCCAACTATTGTCGCATTCATGTTTCTCCGTCACGCCTTTTGAAAAATGAGGTGAAGCCTGTCGTAGCCTCCATGAACTTGAAGATGGGTTACAGAATACAGATTCCGACAGTAACTTTGCCTGAAAAGGTGGCATTGGGGAAAGATTTCAAGATTACCTATAACATTAAAAACGTGGGTGTGGGTTGCTGCACGGTGGAATGTTACCCGAGATTTGTCTTTAAAGACGACAAAGGTGCGGAAGTCTATGGCATAACAGATAAAGGAATGACCACTAATATGCTGCAATATGGCAAGGACAATCTGGTTTTCGACAGGACATTGACAGCCAACTTACCCAAGACATTGACATCTTCGTCCCTTACCTTATATGTATGTCTTGTGGACAAGAACGATAAGCCTATTATCAATTTGCCATATACGGCAAGTACAAGTAATAAGAAACTTTATAAGGTGGTGCAGGTAAAGGTAAAATAGATTCGTAATATTCGTAATTCCTTGTAGGCAGACGCATTCTAGATATCATTGATATGGAAGGATGCGTCTGTCTAAAAGGACAGTCGCTTTAAATTTGATAAATGATGAAAAAAAATATCTTGTTTTTCCTCTTTTTGTCAGCATTCGGTCAGCTGATTCAGGCATCCGATTATAAGCTGTCATCTCCTGATGGCAAAATCAAGGCACTGATACGTGCAGCTGATAATGTTGCTTTGAATATAGAATATAAAGGAGTGGCATATCTGCAAATACCGCAGATACAGTTACAACTGGAGAAAAAGACTTTGGGAGCACATGTAAAGATTGAAGGCGTGCAAAGTCGCACGGTGAACAGTGGATTGTTTCCTCTGTATGGCATCAATAAGAGGCTGCAGGAGAAGTATAACGAACTGCATCTGAAGTGCAAGGGCAATTACTCCATCATCTTTAGAGCCTATAATGAAGGTGTCGCTTGGCGGTTTGTTACGCGATTGGGGAAAAGCATTGTGGTGAAAGACGAGAAAGTGGACTACCGCTTTGCAGACAACTACAAGGTGTATTTCCATCCCTCTTTGTCCGAGTCGGATTATCGGGTGCAGAGAGTGTCGGATAGCGGTATGAAAAACAACTATTCTAGTATGCCAGTTTTGGTCAAGCCTGAAGACGGTGTCGACATTTTGCTGCACGAGTCGGATGTGATGGATTATCCCTGTATGTCGTTGATGTCGGATCCGCAACAGACAAACACCCTGACGAGTCTTCATCCCCGATATCCTAAAGTTGTGGAGCCCGGAGGGTACAAGAATTTTAATTTGCAGGTGAAAGAGGTGGAAGACCATATTGCCCGCACTTCGGGTAATCGGACCTTCCCATGGCGAATCGTTGCTTTTGCAGTGAACGACAAAGAGATACTGAACAATCAGTTGGTCTACCTGTTGGCCCCGGAATGCAAACTGGCGGACACCGGTTGGATAAAGCCCGGCAAAGTGGCTTGGGACTGGTGGCACGCGCTGAACCTTTCGGGAGTGAATTTCAGAACGGGATATAACACCGAGACTTATAAATACTACATCGATTTCGCCGCGAAAAACGGGATAGAATATGTGAATCTGGATGAAGGTTGGAGCGACCAGTTTGATTTGCTAAAAGTGCGTGACGGCATTGACATGGACGAGTTGGCTGCCTATGCACGGAGTAGGGGAGTGGGACTTTTCCTTTGGTGCGTATGGCACACGCTTGACCGGCAGATGCAGGAGGCGTTGGCGCAGTTTGAGAAATGGGGCATTGCCGGACTGAAGGTCGACTTCATGGATAGGGACGACCAGTTGGTAGTCGACTTTCAAGAAAGACTTTTGAGAGAAGCGGCCAAGCACAAGCTGTTGGTCAATTATCACGGTGCCTACCATCCTAACGGAATGGAACGGGCATATCCTAACAACATCAATGTGGAAGGCGTGAAGGGACTGGAGTGGGACAAGATTGCTGGCAACGGCGCAACGCCTACGAATGCGGTGTCGATTCCGTTTATACGGATGTTCGCCGGACCGATGGACTACACACCGGGAGCGATGGAAAACTACAATAGGAAAGATTGGCGTATGATCAAGTGTCGCCCCATGAGTCAAGGCACGCGCTGCCAGCAGTTGGCCATGTATGTGGTCTATTATGCGCCTTTGCAGATGTTGGCGGATTCGCCAACTGCCTACATGAAAGAACCCGGCTACCTGAAGTTTCTGTCGGGCATCCCGACAGTTTGGGATGAAACGTTGCCGTTGGATAGCAGAGTGGGTGAATACGTGAACGTTGCCCGTCGAGCGGGGCGTGTATGGTATGTGGCAGGCATGACTGATTGGAACCGACGGGCACAGCATCTTGTCTTCGACTTTTTGGACAAGAATATCGACTACGTGGCAGAAGTGGTAAGCGACGGCATGAATGCCGACAAGGTGGGCTGTGACTATACGATGACTATGAAGGATGTGAAGGCTGGAGATGTCATGGACTTGAAAATGATGCCGGGCGGAGGCTATGTCATTAAACTGACCCCCAAGAATGTCCGCCATGATGTCATTGTCTTCGGAGACTCCCGGGTGCAGATGGCCGGTGACTGGAACCGCAAAATGGGGCGGACAGATGTCGTCAATGCCGGTTTTGGCGGTTTTACCACTTCCCATTTCATTTGGCTTGTCGGCCCCCACGTGATAGAAAAGCACCCGCGCGTCTGCTTCTTGGAAGGCGGCATCAACGACATAGGAGCCGGTATTCCGTTGAAAAGAATAGAGCGCAATTATCGTTCTTTGGTAGACTCCTTGTTGGCGCATGGGGTGGAGGTGGTCATGAACACGGTCACCTACCCGACGGAAAAGGAGGCGGAAGTGCAGCGGTTCAAAGTGGGCATGATAGACAGTTTGAATGTCTTTATATCGGATTTGGCCAAATCTAAGGGGCTACCCTGCATAGATCTCAACCCCATACTGACGGAGGGGAAGCGCATCAAGAAAGGGTATGCGTTGGACAATGTGCACTTTACCGCTGCGGCTTATGCCGTATGGGTGGACGAGATGAACAGGATATTGCGAGAAAAAGGTATATGAAACAATACGCGCAGCATCCAATTCTTTATGGGTGCTACGCTAAATCAGATTGAAAGTTACTATGTTTGCAATAGCTGACAGCGGATAATCCGCATTTGGACGAAAAACAGATGACACAGAGCTACTGTCTCCCGGGGGCTGTCTGCCCCCTGCCGACGGGCTCCCCCGAGTGTTTTTCATGGTTTTTCTACGAAAAGAGTTCGGTACGAAATAATTGGATAGTATATTTGTAGTGAAGAAAACAACATATACCGACCCAATTAAACCGTACCGATATGCAAAGGAAACAAATTTCGTTCAAAGGACAAAAGATTTTCGTAGGAATTGATGTCCACAAAGATTCATGGAGGGTGGCTATAGCCCCCGAAATAGGAGTGGTGAAGGGACACTCGCACCCCCCCCTCGGCTAAGGAGCTCTTTGACTTTTTGAAGAAACACTACCCTGACGGCGACTACCACGCTGTCTACGAGTCTGGATTCAGCGGATTCTCCACCTATTACGCACTGACGGACATTGGCATAGACTGCATCGTGATGCATGCAGCCGATGTGCCGACCACCCAGTACGAGGAGTTCATGAAGACGGACAGGGTAGATGCCGCCAAGCTGGTCAAGTCGCTCAAGGCAGGACTGCTTACAGGCATCTACATCCATGAACGGGACAATATTGATGCCCGCTCCGTGGTTCGTCTGCGAAAAACCACGCAAAAGATGCTTGGCGGCTGCAAATCGAGAGTCAAGCACCTGCTGCACTGTAATGGTGTCGTCCTTCCCGAAAGGTTTTCCCGTCCTGGAACCCACTGGTCGAAAGCCTTCATCAGGTGGCTTAAGGAGGAAGTGAGGCTCATTTCCTCCACACGGGATTCCCTGGACATACTGATTGAGCAGGTCGAATCGCTCCGCAAGACTCTGTTGAGTGCCACGAGGAAGGTTCGCCGGTTAAGCCGGAGTGACCGCTTCAAGCCTCAATACGACTTGCTGACCTCTGTTCCCGGCATCGGCATCAGCGTGGCCATGTCCATTCTGACAGAGATTGGAGACATCAGCCGCTTCCGTAACGAGAGGGAGTTCGCCTCCTATCTCGGACTGATACCTACCAGCCATAGCAGTGGGGATAAAGTGTCACATGGCGAAAAGACTTTCCGTGGAAACAAAAAGCTCGGACCTCAGCTCGTGGAGGCTGCATGGATTAGCATCTATCGGGATCACGGACTGGGTTGCGCTTATATGGCCTACAAGAAAAGGATGGAACCGCAGAAAGCGATCATACGGATAGCACGCAAGCTGTCCAACATCATCATCGCTGTCCTCAAAACAGGTGAGCCATATGAGCCATACCAGTGGATTGAGAAAGAACGACATACAGACCGGAAGACAACTTCATAAAACGACTCCTGTTCATTGTTGATGAGTCTTTGGACTTCATCTTAGGAAAGATTGTTGCGTTTTAACCTGTATTCTGAAGAAGTAAGCTGAGGTGCGCATAGCTCTGCGTGTCCTCTAATAGAAGTTTGTCTTACAGGTCTGTTGTCTAATGGTCGAAGGGGAAAACTGTCAGTCAGGCTTTTAGTCCGGCTAAAGGGAGTGTGTGTTTCTTCAAACAGGTCGAAACTCGTAAATGGTAAAAATGGATTGTTAATAATAAATAAACATTATCCAATTATTTGGATAGCAACATAGAAGAAATGATAAAAAGGAAGAATTTTTGGATTATAATGCTATTGGTTGTTTCCACTTGCTTGCCGTTGCAGGCTCAGGAGAAAACCGAGACATGGGAAGAACTGGATCGCCGCCCCATTCCGCAATGGTGGACGGAGGCGAAATTCGGCATCTTTATTCATTGGGGTTTGTATTCGGTTCCGGCCTACGCTCCCGTGAAAGAGGTGAACAGTGTGTATGAGAGATATGCTGAGCACTATGAGTCACGGTTGAAGATCGGTAACAAACTGTTTACCGATTTCCACAACAAGACGTATGGAAAGAATTTCAAGTATGCTGACTTTGCACCGCTTTTCAAGGCGGAACATTTCGATCCGGAAGAGTGGGCCACGCTCTTCAAGCGGGCCGGTGCCCGCTATGTGGTGCTTACTTCCAAGCATCACGACGGCTTTTGTCTGTGGGACAGCCGGTATTCGCCTCATTGGAATAGCGTTGAGGCAGGGCCGCACATGGACATCATGGACTCTCTGTCACGGGCAGTGGACGGGCAGGGTATGCACTTCGGGTTTTATTATTCGCTGTTGGAGTGGTCGCATCCGCTCTATGCCAAGGCAACTATCGACAGATGGGTAGATGAGCACATGATACCGCAGTTGCAGGAACTTGTCGTGAAGTACAAACCGGATGTGATTTATGCTGACGGGGAATGGGATTATGATAGCGAGACGTTGAAAAGCCGCAAGTTTCTTTCTTGGCTGTATAATGACTCTCCTGTGAAGAATACGGTAGTGGTCAACGACCGTTGGGGTAAAGAGACCCGCAGCAAGCATGGGGATTATTACACCACGGAATACAATCTGGTGCATCAGAAAGAAGGTATCGGCGACAAGGCCTTTCATCCGTGGGAGGAGAGTCGAGGCATTGGAACCTCTTATGGGTACAACCGCTTTGAACGCGTGGAAGATTATCAGTCGTCCAAAGAGCTGATACATCTGTTGGTGCGCACGGTTGCCAATGGTGGCAATCTTCTACTGGATGTGGGGCCTGATGCCAACGGAATGATACCGGTCATCATGCAGGAACGCCTGCTTGATATGGGGAAATGGCTGGAGGTAAATGGAGAAGCTATCTATTCTTCTCGCCCATGTAGGGATATGGCTGTGAAGAATAAGGGTGTCTACCTCACCAAGGCGCATGGCAATTTGTATGTAATAGGCATGGAACGTCCCGACAGACCTATTGTCATCGACAACGTGTCTAAAGCCGGGCGTGTCAGTCTGTTGGGAGACAAAAGAGGCCTTGGAGTGTCTTTAAGGAACGGGAAGTTGACCATAACCATCCCACCTCTTGCAGTCTGTCAGCTGTCCTCACCCTTGGCGTGGGTGGTGAAAATAGAGGGAATACGCTGACCTTCTCGAGTTGGCATACGTCTTTGACCTCTAACGAGCGAAGCGAGTGCTAACTCCCTTTAACTCCTAAAGTTGAGTTTGCGAAACTTGAATAAATTATAAAATAAGCAATCGATAAATGAAGGAAAAAATGAAACGTTTATACGGCTTGGTGCTCATGCTGTTGTTTATTGTGCAGGTGAATGCCGGAACTCCGGTTAAGATTTTGGCTATTGGCAATAGTTTCTCCGAAGATGCCGTGGAGCAAAACCTGCACGAACTGGCATTGGCAGACGGGATAGAGACTATCATTGGCAATATGTATATTCCCGGTTGCCCATTGGAATTGCATGCCCAGAATATGAAAACGGATGCCCGCGCCTATCGGTACAGGAAAATAGACGTGTCTGGAAAAATGGTACAGAAAGACAGTATGCAATTAAGCAAAGCGCTGGCCGACGAGGACTGGGATTATATCAGCCTGCAACAGGTTAGCCAACTGTCGGGGTTATACGATTCCTATCAACCTTATCTGCACGAGTTGATTGCCTATGTCCGTCAACATGTGTCGGCCAAGGCGAAAATCGTTTTTCATCAAACTTGGGCATACGCGCAAAACTCTACGCGGGGCGGTTATGAGAACTACGGAAAGAATCAAGAAAAGATGTATCGGGCGATTGTTGAGGCTACCCGTAAGGTGATGAAAGCAGAGAGGATAGGACTGCTGATTCCTTCGGGCACGGCTATTCAGAATGCACGTATGTCGTCTTATGGTGATACGATGAATAGAGACGGATTCCATTTGAACTTGCTGTATGGCCGCTACACTGCAGCCTGCACGTGGTTTGCTGCCCTGTTTCATCGTCGGGCATTGGGAAACGCATACGCCCCGGAGGGCATGACACCTCTGCAAGTGCGTGTCTCCCAGTTGTCAGCAGACGCAGCGGTGAGGCATCCCTATCGTGTGACGGAGATAGGCTTCTAATACTTCAACAGATAACGAGCGCATGAGAAAGAATATCTGTTTTGCCATATTAGCCTTTGTGTTGAGCTGCGGTGGTGCGTCGGCACAAGGGCAGGAGGCCGAGTTGTCGACTGCCGCCGTGAAAGCATACATTCAGCAGTCGTGGATAAAGACATTGCGATATAATCCCAAGGACTCTGCAGACCATATCGGGCTGCCGAGACCTTACACCGTACCGTGTGCTGCAGGGCGTTTTCAGGAGATGTACTATTGGGACACCTACTTTACGAATGTGGGCTTGATTTTAGATGGGCATACCGATTGGGCCATCGACAACACAGAAAATCTGGCATCATTGGTAGAGCGTTTCGGAAAGGTTTTCAATGGCAGTCGCTACATGTACAAGTATAATTCACAGCCGCCCTATCTCTGCATGATGGTGTCGGACATTTACGCCAAGACGGGTGACAGGGAATGGTTGAGGAAGATGCTGTCCCCTCTGAAGAAAGAATATGCTTTTTGGATGACGCACAGGATGAACTCTTGCGGACTTAACCGCTATTCTAATGATGTTGACGACAAAAAGCGGGATAGGGGAATGGCCCAATATGCCAAGACAAGAACAAAGAGCGACATTGCATTGGATAGCATGAAGGAAGACGACGTGCTCAAATATGCGTCTCACGCCCGAGCCGAGTGTGAGTCGGGATGGGATTTTACACCGCGCTTTGCAAACCGGTGTGAAGATTTCTGTCCCGTAGACTTGAATGCAAACTTATATTTTTATGAGCGTAACATCTCCCGCTTTTGTCGCATTTTGGAGATGCCTTGTGAAGCAAAAATATGGGAAAAAGCTGCGAAAAAACGAAAACGCCTGATACAGAGATATATGTATCGTGCAGAAGACGGATTCTATTATGATTACGATTTTGTCAACAAGCGACTTTCTCCGGTCAAATCGGCGGCGGTGTTCAGCCTGTTGTTTGCCGAAGTTTTGCCGGCCTGCCATGCAAAGTCTGTAGCCAAGCACGCTTTGGAGGTTTTGGAATTTCCTTATGGGTTGGCCGCGACGGCAAAGGGAAACTATCACGGCACCTACCAATGGGCTTATCCCAACGGCTGGGCTCCACTCCAATATATTGCTATCAAGGGAATGGACAATTATGGTATGAAAGTCGATGCCTGTAGGCTTGCACGGGCTTATGTAGACGGTTTGACTCGCATATTCTCCCGAACCCATAATTTATGGGAAAAATATAATGTGGTGGAAGGCAACATCCGCGTGGTCAGTGAAGGAGAGTATGAGATGCCACCCATGATGGGGTGGACGGCCGGCGTCTATCTGTATGCTTTGGGGTATGCGGAGCATTGCCGGCAATGACAAGATTGCCATTGGCACTTACGAGCCGGGTATAGATTGCTGTTTGGTCAGACTACTTGTAGGGCGGCAGCCTATGCCCGGCTTGTGAGGAACAGAAACAGCATGACGACAGCCAGAGGATTGTTTATCGTACTGCTCTTTTCCCGTAGGCTCATGATGGCACGATAGACAAGTTTTCTCACCGACCCGGGACTCATGTCCAGCAGTTCCGCTATTTCTTCGTAATCTAAGTTCTGCATATATCGCAAGTATATGGCCTCGCGTTGTCGGTCGGTCAGACTGTTCAGCAGACTCTCTATTGTCGCTTTGATATCCGATTTTTCTTCTTCGCCTATCATCGTGTCCAAAACGGTGACCTCGGTGGAAAACGGTAGCTGTGCAATGTCGGTTCCCGAGAGTTTCGCGTGTTTTTTCCAGGCATTCAGCATATTGTTTCTGAAAGCCCGAAAGAGATAAGGCGACAAGCTGTGCACACCGGAAAGCTCCTCTCTTTTGACAAATAAGGTGCAGAACACATCGTGTACGGCATCCTCGCACATATCCACGTCAAATCCCATGCTCGTGCCGTAAGCCAATAATTCGTTTACACATAGAGCGTAAATGGAAGAAAACATATCCTTGCAGTCCTCCTCCGTCTCGCTGTTCAGAAATATCTCCCAGTAGGCGTTCAACTTTTTATGTCGTTCTTCATTAGTCATGGTCTGCTGTTCCATACTTCAGGCAAAAGTATGATATAATCAGAACTTTTATTAGTTGGTTTGTATTGTTTGCACCATTTTATTGAATAATGCAAATTTAGGTAATTTTTCCGAGAATATAAGCTGGTAGGCAAAAAAATATCATGCTCTACAATATTATTTCAAAAAGATTCGTTACCTTTGCCATGCATATACATCGGGCTTGACTGGATTTGACGGCGAGACGAAATGGTATGTAAGCATGCGGAGCCTCGTTGGCTATCTCCTTAAACAGAGTGAACAAAAATTTAATTGGCGAAAACAATTACGCTCTCGCTGCCTAGTCGAAGTATAGTAGACTATTGGCTTTATTCCGTCACCAGGTGATGGAACGAGACACTGCTCCAAAGATGTTGTTCCGAATCAGAGGGTCAAGCGGTGCAGGTAAATCGGAAATAGCTTGGGTATGCCTCGCTGCCCGAGTGAAATTTAGAGGATAAGGCATCAGTTGGTGGTCCGGGTCTTGCTGATGTTCGAAAATCAAAGGCCGGAATAAGCATGTAGAAAGCGTATGATTTCCTTGTGCGGACGTGGGTTCGACTCCCGCCAGCTCCACTTTACGTACTCTGAACAAGAGATTACAAGAAAATGATTAAATCAGATAATCGCCGTAACTTCAACGAGTTACGGCGATTATTCGTTTATAGAACTCTCTGTTTGGGAGTACATACAGATACCGCCGAAACGCTCAAGATACTCCCAACTGGCTACAATATGGCTACAGAAAAAATCGACTTTGTAAAATTGTAGCCACTGATACCGTACAGAGTACACACAGATACCGCATACTTCATTGTTATTCAAAGAATTATGTCGAACTTTGCAGCTGTAAAGATAACGCGTAACTCACCCTTAAACGGGTCGAAAACACGATTTACTTCTGCACTAAAAACTTGTAAGTATGAAGAGTATTTTCAGAACAAGCTTCTATCTGCGAAGCAATTATTTGAACAAAGAAGGAAAAGCATCGGTTATGATGCGTATCCATCTTAATGGAGAAAGAATGACACTCGGCACAACAGGCGTTAGTGTTGATCCCGAAATGTGGGACAGCACACTGGGTAAAGTGCGAGGACGAACCAAAGAGGCTTTGGCTACTAATGCTCAACTGACGAGCATCAGCACAGACCTTCAGATGATATTCCAACGATTGGAGTTTTCTGAAGAACTTAGCCTTGAACGCATCAAATCGGAATATCTTGGCAAACGTGAGGATATGGAGACCGTTCTTTCATTGTTTACCAAGTATAATAATGATATGTATGCACAGATTGGCTGTGGAGTTACAAAAGCAAATTATCGCAAGTTTGATATTTGCAAGCGTCACTTTGCCAAGTTCCTTGAAGAAAAGTATGCACGCACTGACCTCAATATCATTGAGCTTACCCCTATCGTCATTCACGATTTCGACGTCTATCTTAAAACCGTAGTTGGTCAATGCTTTAACACGGCCATCAAGACCTTAAAGACTTTTAAGACGGTTATCATATTTGGTCGAAAGGCTGGAGTGTTTAATCACGACCCATTCCTCAATATCCACTTCAAGACCAAAAGAGTTGATCGTGGCTTTTTGACAGACGAAGAAGTGGACACCATCATGCACAAGGAATTTGCAACGCAACGATTGGTAAATGTTCGCGACATCTTCTTGTTCTCTTGCTTTACAGGACTGGCTTACGTTGATGTAGCCAATCTTACGCCCGACAATATCATAACGATGGACGGCAAGCAGTGGATTGTAACAGCACGTCAGAAAACCGATACACTAAGCCATATCCTCTTGCTCGACATTCCGAAGATTATTATCAAGAAGTATGAGGGCAAAGCTAAAAATGGTAGATTGATACCCATTCTCAGCAACCAGCGTATGAACTCTTATTTGAAAGAGATAGCCGATGTTTGCGGTATCAACAAGAACTTGACCTTTCACATGGCTCGACATACCTTTGCCACGATGATGCTCACAAAGGGAGTTCCTGTGGAGTCTGTATCCAAGATGTTAGGACATACAAGTATAACTACAACTCAGCTTTATGCCCGCATAACGAACAAGAAGATAGAGAACGATATGCTTGCTGTATCCAAGAAATTGGATAAGTTCGACTTCGCAAGTGCTCCACCAGCAAAGGCTACCAAGCGACGTTATACTAAGAAGATTGATACACCTATTATAATAACAAACCATTAAGACTTATGACAACAACAAAGAAAGAACTTTCCTACTTCCGTCTGAAGTTGGAAGCGTATCTCGGAGAGCATTTTCCAGAGAGAGTGAATGACAATGCGTTTATAACCGCTCGCGCAGACGAGGCATTGACGGCTTACTGCGATGCCGTGGCGCAAGGGTTCTCCTACCCCGAAGCGGAGGTAATGGCAAGCGAGGTGCTGTACCATGACTTGCACTTCTCAAAGTATGACACGCTTGTTTCCATTCTGGAGCAGGAGTTTGAAAAGGAGCTGCCAAGTCCGCTCCCCGAAAGGTTGGCACCAATCCTGCTGAACAACAAGGCAATTCAAGCGGTATTTGCTAAGTACGAACTCACAGACAACTTTGCGGCAGGTACAGAATACGACAAACTGTACACCGAACTGACTGGTACAATCGTGCTGCTCATTGAGGTCAATGGTCTGCCAACGATAGGCGGTGAGAACATGGCTTGATACTTCACCATCGGGGGCTTTTGTAGTGTCAAGAGCCAAGATAAACGCTCCACTCCACACGTCAAGAGTTTTGCAAACACTTGCCTTTGTGTAGTCTGCGCATCTTGTTATCGCTCTTGAAACTATTAAAAGCCCCGATTATGAATACAATCATCATGAATCAAGACGTTCTTAAAAGTGCGATTTCTCGCCGAGACAATAGAAGCGAGCTTCCATTGTCCTCACGGCTTAACGAAATCGTTCACACACCTGCCTTCATCAAGGCAGACGCATCGCACAAAACCGATAAGAACAGGCAGCAGCCGACTTCTCCCAAGCAAGTCCGCCGCTTCGGTTGGACACGCTTCATCGAACTCGCCGTTCTGCTCTCCATCGTTATCGGTGCAGTTTACCTTATCTCGAAGATGGTTACACCGCAAGTCGTAACCGCCGTTTCGGTTATTCTCGGTTTCCTGATACTACGCTTCATTATCAGAGTTATTCTGCAAGTAACCTTTACAATCCTGCGTTGGCTGTTCTGGCTTGCCGTCATCTTGGCAATCCTGCTCTGTGTGCTCTGAGCGCACAAGGAATGATATTCTTCGATTCATTCTTCTTTATGGGTGGTTATCTCGCGTGAGGTAGTCACCCTTTTTCGTTTTCCATACAAGGCGTTGCACTTTCGCTTCTCACGTCCACATATTCCACTTTGATGTGCCATAAGTCGGTGCTGATTTCTTTTTATTCGCAAAGGTAGTAAGGGGCTACGGCTTGCACAAGGTCTGTGCCTTTGGTTTGTACGGAAAATCTCCACACCTCCATTTCATTTCGGGTAGTATTTTCCTGCAAAACCTTGTGCCGGCTGCGCCCCCTACCTTCTTATTGCTACAAAAAGGAATCAGCATACTCCGATCTTTGGACGCATAAAAAAAATGTCATTATGGAACAGCAGAAAGTAAATATCACATCTTCGATGAAAGAAAAAGGATATAGCTCCTCCTCTCATTACCGCATAAGTTCGGTGGTTGATAAAAGTGAGCGTTTGGTGGCGACTAAGTTTGTGCAGTGGGACGTTGAGCCATTGGACAGATTGAGTGGCAGTAAGGTGTATCTCCTGCGTTTGAAACTCAATCGTGGGGAGCGAATGAGCCGTGAGGAAAAGAATTGGCTTGCCGAAGCGGTGAACACCAACACCTACTTCCGTACAGCCGTTCCCCTAATGGGTTATCGGTTTGACTTCTTCGATGTGCTGAAGAAATACCTTGTCAATCAATACGGACATTGGGCAGAGTATTACGCACCCGACCGCACCAGCCTAAGAGCCTATTTGTATGGTTGTGTCAATCAAATTGTAGAAATCCCCAAACATTAAACGACTATGAAAGGAACAGAACATTTTACGAGAACAATAGCCGAGTATCTCAACGGACGTGCAGCGACAGACCCTTTGTTTGCTCCCAACTTGATGAAGCCTAACAAGAGCATCGAGGAGTGTGTAACCTACATCTTGAACCAAGTGCAGGCGAGTGGGTGCAATGGCTTTGAGGACGATGAAATCTACTCAATGGCAGTCCACTACTATGACGAGGACGAAATCAAGGTGGGTAAGGCTATCACTTGCAGAGTGGCAGTAAACCATATTGTGGAACTCACAGAGGAGGAGAAAGCTGAAGCACGGCAGGAAGCCATTAAGCAGTACCAACGTGAGGAACTTGCCAAGATACAGAGCCGTAACGCAAGACCTCAAAAAAAAGAAACGGCAGAGGTGGCACAACCTTCATTGTTTGACTTCTAAAAAGGAAAAACTATGGAACGATACGATTTAAGCGAAGCACGCATCTATGTAGGCACATATGCCAAGTATAACGAAGGCTCACTAAGAGGTAAGTGGATAGACCTTTCTGATTGTTACGACCAAGACGAGTTTATGGAAGTATGCCACGAACTCCACCAAGACGAGGAAGAACCCGAATTAATGTTCCAAGATTGGGAGAACATTCCCGAAGAACTCATTGACGAGGGGCATTTGCACGAAAACTTTTTCGAGTTGAGGGACGAGTTGGAGAATTTGGACGGTATGAATGTGAGTGCCTTTTGGATATGGGTAGAGAATACCGGCAAGGATTTAACCGAGTCCGTCTATTACCTAATGAGGCAATTCAATTCCGCTTTTGTAGGCAGATATGTGAACAAAGAAGAGTTTGCAAGGGAAATGGTAGGTATGGAACATGAACTATCCGAGTTTGCAGAGAGATATTTCAATTATGAAAAGTATGCGGAAGAACTCTTTGACGAGGGATATTGGTTTGAGGACGGATATGTATTCCGTGACGAGTAAAACAAGGAGGACAGAAAATGAAACCAAGAAATAAATTTCAGAAGCAAGTGGCGGAGTTGGCAATCCAACTTCCCACCATTACCGATAAGCAAGAGCAATGGGCATACACGCATCTTTTTGAGCATATTGCCAAGCGCAACACGAAAGGCGAACACACTTGTTTGGAGTGTGGACACCAATGGACGGACACACGGCATAAAGGCAAGACCACAATTTGCCCCCATTGCGGAACGAAACTCACCATACATACAGAACGGCAGAGGGTATTTAAGGATATTGCATACTATTGCGTACTCACCACCTTCAAAGGCTACCAAGTGATACGTTACTTCTATATGGAGGTGTACCGCAAGCAAGGACAACCGATAAGACGATTTTGTTCTGAGGTGGTTGAGCGTTGGATGGCACCCAACGGCAAAAGCGCAGTATTGGCACGACTTCGCCCGATGAGTTGTTGGTATGACACGTGGCAGTTTGGCAGTGCTTTGGAAATCCGCCCCGACAAGCCTTTGTACGACATACTTCCACACGGCATTTACCCACGTTATGGAGTGATGAAGGACATCAAGCGCAACGGATTTAAGGGAGCGTTCCACGACTTTACCCCCTTTGAGTTGTTCCATTCCATTCTTACGGATAACAAGGCGGAAACCTTATTGAAGTCTGGACAATTCTCCCTACTTCGCCACTTTATTAGGGACAGATATGCCAAGATTGACAAGTATTGGGCATCTATCCGTATTTGTTTGCGCAATGGCTACCAAGTGGAGGACGGCAATTTGTGGTGTGATATGATTGATACACTTACATTGCTCGACAAGGATATACGCAGTCCGAAGTATGTTTGCCCCACCGACCTTAGAGCAGCGCACGACCATTACCAAGCCAAGCGCAGAGCGATGAAAGAACGTGAGAACATTATCAAGAAGCGTAAGGAAGCAATGGAAGCCGAACAAGCATACAAGGAACTCAAAGCAAAATTCTTTGGCATAGAGTTTACTGACGGCATTATCCGCATCCACGTTTTGGAGAGTGTGCAGGAGCATTTGGAAGAAGGCACGGCAATGCACCATTGCGTATATGACGCACACTATTACAGCAAACCGCAGTCGCTTATCTTCTCTGCAACAAAGGACGGAGAGCGCATCGAGACCATCGAGGTATCATTGGAAACGATGAAAGTGGTGCAAAGTCGTGGAGTATGTAACAAGAACACCGAGTACCACGAGCAGATACTCGCCTTGATGCAGAAGAATATGAGAATGATAGCGCAGAGAGCAACCGCATAACAATCCATAAAACAAAGGAATATGAAAATACAGGTAGAAGGCATAATTTGTAATTTTACAGACGAAATACCCAACATCATCGTGAGAGTTATCAATGCCATAAGCATAGCCGAGAACAAGGAGGAGTTGCAGACCGCACTCCTCCAAATCTCCCAAGAAACGGAACTTGACAAGTTCTTTGCCTATGGTTACGGAACACATCATTTTTGGCTTACCCACCGCAGGTTATCCAATGGTGAGCCAATGGAACACAGATTACTCATTGCTGAATTTTGAAGATATGGAAAGGAAAGTTTACAGAGTACGCACCCAATACGTTTTTGAAGGAGTATTTGAGGTATCAGCCACAGACCGAGAGAAAGCCGAGCGCAAAATCCTTGAAGATTGTGGAATGGTAATGGGCAGAGGAATACACAGCACCCTGCCCGATGAACAAATCAATTGGGCTTTTGATACCCACCCCGAAGAACGGATAATCGAAACAACCGAAAAGCCCTAATACAAATGAGCCACGCAACCTCAAAAATTGCGTGGCTTCTTTTCTTTTTCTTTGAACAAGCAGGCGACCAAAGAAAAGAAGCAAAAGAAAGTCGCAGGAAATATCTTTTAAAGTCCTTTAATTTTGATAGTCGGCATTATCTATTATTTCAATATCATCTGACAACACTTTTGTAAATGAATTATCTACAATTAAGAAAATTTTCAGATTTATTGTAGCTGTGTCAGATGCCGCCATATAATGCTTATTCCAATCATTGTCCCAAACCTGAGGTAATTCTTCTTCATCCATGCACATTGCATCTGCCTTAAATAAAAAGACATCAAAAGTACATTCTACATTGACAGTATACTCAATTACAACTTCATTTTCTGATATTTGTCGTACTTCATCTAATTTAATTTCAGGCTTTCCTATTTCTACCACAGAGGGATTTTCAAATTCCTGCCTAAACGGACTATTCTCGTAATCAAATTGTCGATATAATAAAAATTTATCTAAACGCTGTTCAGTTTCATGAATAATATTAATATCTGCATAGCTACCATGGGATTGAAAAGCATCTTTGATTTTTTGAAGGATTTTTTGTTTGGGCTTAGCAAACTTCTTAATGAACACATCAATATCCTCTACAACTTCAACATGATCTTCATTTATATTTAATTTAGACAAATCTTCTCGCAAATCAGGATGTAGATCACCTTCTAAGCAAAAGTCCTTATGATTCTTGTTTATAAACACCACTTGTGGCATATCGAACAGATCATTAGGTTTAGTGCATATTGTAAGGAGACTCTCCCATATAAGAGCATCTCGATACCCTTTCCCACTTTCTTGAAAAGGCCTTTTACGAGCAAGGTCGCGACTTACTAAATCTTTGTGAGAAGTAGAAGGATATGGTATAATATTTATATTTAGACGCCTAATTTGAGCATTAAAAAATTTGGCATATTCTTCTTTTTCTTTTGTGATAACATCAATTGATTTTTGAGATAAATTCACTTTTTTGTCAGTCAATCTTTCAAAGTCGGAAAAAACTTTATCTATTTTCGTTTTACAATCTTGTATTTTTTCGCAATATTTATTTATAGACTCATCTATAACTACTGCAGGAATGTAAATTGTAGCCCCTATAGATTTTGCTGATTCGCATAAATCTTTAATTTTAGCTCCATTTAAATGAAAATCGCTAAAAATAATATTTGTATCTAATACTACTTTCATAAACTATATTTTCTACAAAGTTACTACTTTTAGGGGAACTAATAGCATTTTATGTTTAATTCCTAATTATCTAATATACAAAAGATGAAGTTCAACATATCGTCGCCTTACCAATTATCGTAACACCTTGCCTTTATATTGACAGAAAAAGATAAATTCACGGTAGAAACTTCTGTTGTCCGAGTCTATTTTCCGTAGCAATCTACTCTTAGGATGTTTGCTATATCCCAGCATCCTGCCCGCTTCAACGTTGTAGGATAAGGCGGCAAGTAATAGGGTATCTTTGTCATATTTTTGAAATACTCAAAGTATTTCAAAAGGTCAGCACGAAGCAGTGAGTCTGCTTGCCGTTCCGACATATTAGGAGAGAAGCATTCATCAGACAAAAGCTGATGACCATACCCGACGTAAGGGTGATCCTTCTTGCCGTGCTTCCCTCAAAATATTTGATGCAGACCACCGCCCGTTCAATTGCAAATCGGTGCCCGTGCCGTGCGCGGTTTGTCGGACGTGGACATCGAGTGGGAAGAATGGAAAGGCAAGCTCGATGCAGAAGATTCTGGTACTTCTGGAGGCGGAACTAACCCCAATCCATAACCGAAAGAATTTTATAACTCTCTAATTTTTTAGGAGCCGACCGCATCACTGCGACCGGCTCCCTTAATTGTTTCGGCTCAAAGGAACAAGTGCAGAACGAACAAGCCTCTCAACACATACTTGATAACGGAAAAGATAAATTTATACCATTTCAGTTTCATACACGTCTGCTGGTAGACTGACATATTCTTACCCGGCTTCGAGCCCTTTTCTTCTTTATCATAGCAGATAAATATACCCTGCCACGAAATTGACAAACGTAATTTATACATAAGCATAAATTTTTGCTTGTATCTTCATGGCTCAGAGGCTCTCGAAAAACACAAAAGTTAATATTAGAAAAACATCTTAGTACTGGCTCAAAGTGGCTCGACCTAAAATTCGATGCAAAGATACAACATTTTAGAGAGAAGGCAAAATATCTATCGTTTATTTTACTACTTGAAAGCACATTTTTACAAACACCTATCAGAATACCATTTAACCCAAATCGGTCATTAGAAAATTTGAAGTCGTGGTCGTGTTTGTAAATCATTGAAAACAAATTGTTTATGCAATGTGTTTTCTAATGGCAGTCATTAGAAAACGACGAAATGACGTGGAAAAATAGCCTAATGACCGATTGGGGGCTAATCAAAGCAAGGTAAACTCCACTTGCCTTTGCTTTACCAATCTTCGCATTATTTTACCCCTTGTATTTGAAAAGATGCTGCAAGATTCTTGTAAAGAATTTGTTACTTTGCTTCTATCTTGTATAGTAGCAGATTTTTAGGATTCTTTCCATTACTCAATATACACACCATGCCTGACTTTATATGACAGCAAAGCATCTTTCTCATTTTTCTTGAAAACAAAAATCACTATTTTTGGCGATTGCAGGGACAAAGCGAATGTCATACTTTTGCAAAGGTAGTGCCAGTGAGCGCAAAGAAAGATCGCTTTCAATTTGCCGAGCGCAGCCTATCTTTTGCAAAATAAGAAGATAACATCTATTAAAAAGAAAAACAATGGGACACAAGCAGAGCAATTCCTACAAGAGAATGATGGAGCATTACGACGACGTGCTGACCGGACGAAAGTGGTGGTCGAGGATGTATATGCGACTGGTATGGAAAGAAGATGGTAATCTCTTGGCTCGGAAGGTGCTTGATTTCATACCGGACGATTTCCACGGACGACTGCTTGACGTACCCGTCGGTACTGCCATTTTCACCGCCGGAAAGTATCGCCGAATGAAAGCAGCCGAGATTGTAGGCTTGGACTATTCTGAGGAAATGATAGCCATTGCGACTCTGCGGAAGGAGACTGAGGATATAGACAACCTGTCTTTGGTACAAGGCGATGTCGGAGAGCTGCCTTATACAGACGAGAGCTTCGATTATGTGCTGTCCATGAACGGTTTTCAGGCTTTCCCTGACAAAGACAAAGCCTTTGCCGAAATCTTCCGCGTGTTGAAACCCGGAGGTTGTTTTTGTGGCTGCTTTTATGTCAGGGGCGAACGCCGATTAGGAGACTTCCTTGTTAAGAAAGTCTTGGAAAGAAAGGGATTCTTCCATCCTCCATACGACACTTTTTCTGAAGCTGATAGCCGGCTTAGGAGTATGTATGGCGATGACGTACAGACAGAGAAAATGGAATCCGTCTGCTTGTTTCGCTGCGTGAAGCCGCAAAAAGCATCATCGAAAAAGAACAATAACCCCAAAACATAAGATTATGAGCGTAACTACTATCATCGACGAAGAAAACATCACCCTTGTACAAGGTGTTAATGGGATTCTATTGCATAAGGAAGGGTGGATGAAAGAGAAAAAGGAAAGGAAAGAAAAGACTAAACAATCATTGTTCCATTGGTGTTAGTTGTTTCATCCCTCCACCTATTACAGTCGTTTCAATCTTTATTGTGAAGAAGGAAGAAAAACAACAAGAAAACGCCCCTTGCGAGCATTAAAATGTCGCAAGAGGTGTATTTGATAATCAGGGTATATTAAACAGTGCAAACTCCACTTTACGCCGTTTGACAAGTCCACGCAGGACTTTGCCTTTGTGTCGGCAGAAAGAGACAAATTCACGGTAGAAATTCCTGTCGCCCGACTCTATCTTTCGTATTAGCCGGCTTTTGGGATGGTTGCCGTAACCGAGCAAACGACCTACGCCCACATTGTAGGCAAGCAAGGTAAGCAGTAGTGCATCCTTACCATAGCCCTTGAAATGTTCAAAGCATTTCCAAAGGTCGGCACGGAGCAGTGAATCCGCTTGCCGTTCAGTCATTGCTGCCGTGAAGTGTTCGCCCGGCAATAGTTGATGCCCATATCCAACGTATGGATAATCTTTCCTGCCGTGCAGACCCTCAAAATACTTGATGCAGACAACCGCCCGCTCAAAGGGCGGAAGATCGGCAAGCCGTCTCCGCTTACTTTGAGCTGACAATGGCTGGAAACCAATCAAAATCAAGCTGAATAGAATTATAATCCTACTGAAAATCATTGTCGTATCGGTACTTTTTCTATCGCTTTGGGCGTGTCCTCATTCTTTTCGTTGTTGAAGTTGAACGATAGCTTGACGGTCTGCCCGAAGTTGTCCTCCACATACACATCAATGGTTTGTCGGTCTGTCGAAGCGGAGGTGTAATAGAGTCGAAACACCTCCTTGGTGAGCGGATAGCGGTCGTTGGGCTTAAAGACTAATCCATTGTCCATTCTTAGTGTCCCTTTCCCGTCCGGTTGGAAATATCTGATGGTGTAGCGAGTGTCGGCAAACCTGCCTTCACGTTTGAGGGTACACCTGATTTCTGCCGTCTGTCCCTTGACGATGTCCTTCTGGACAGGCATCGTCTCGACAGTGAACGGATAAGACTGCTGAACATCCAGCTCCCTATCGCAAGCAGATAAACAAAACACGGCAAGGGCAAGCACTCCCATTGCCCAAATAGTATTAAAGATTTTATTCTTCATTGTTCCTTGATGTTAGAAATTAAACTTAAATCCCGCCGATAACGCAGGACGAAACCGATGCACATCCGTTCCGAACAACACTCGTCCCTGACCTTTGAGAAGCAAGAGAACATTGTCCGTCAGGAAACATTCCACGGAAAGATGCAGCGCACCGCCATAGACAAAGCGTGAGCGGTCGAGCAGCTTCGCTCCATCGGGCAGAAACGGCTTGTCCTCATTGATTTCTTCATAACCACCCAAAGCGGAGACCCCACCATAGAGCAACACGTTCTTGCCATTGTCCGACATAATCGGGTGCATATAGCCCAAATGCAAGAGTGCATCTTTGAGTTTTACTTCATAATCACGATACGGCATATTCTGCTGCTCGTATTCTATCCCAAGAAAAGAATAGTTCTCACGTTTCAAATAGCGAGTGAGCGATAAACCCACACCGAAGTTATCCTTGGCAAAGAGTCTTTCACCCTTGCTCATCGGCAGACTGCCCACGACTTCTATTCCTTTCTGCTTCGGAATCAGCCGTTGCGCTTGTGCCGGCAGCATCATTGCCACCGCACAAGCCAATAAAAAGAGATATTTTTTCATTACCATTTGAGTTTGAGGTTGTCAATCTTCTGTGCCAGCAGCAGGTCTTCCTGCTCGACATAGAACGTCAGTGTCCGCCCTCCATTACGCTCATAAAGCGTCACTTCAAGCTGTTTGTCCTCCAAGAGAGAGAACTGGTCGAGCACGAAAACAGAATGCTCGCTTCCCTTGCCACGCACCTGCATCACCTGATGATAGGCACGGAGCGGTTGCAGCACCAGCTCCTGAATGGCGGTGCGCTTCGCCATCTTCTTATCCACCACCTTGAACGTAACGAAGTCCACCGAATACGGCATGTTTGTCTCGTTCTCCATTCGGGTGTGGAAGTAGAGCAAGCCATTGTGCGCATACAGTCCACGCAGCAGGAACTTCATCCCAAACTGACGGGTCCCGATGTGCTTGATGGTGCGCTTGTCATTCTGATAGATGGTCTGCATTATCAGTTTGACAAGTACGGGTGACTCATTGCCGAGTTCCTTGAAATAGATGTCCGCACGGTTGCTCGGCAAACGTCCCTCGACAGGTGAAAGAAAGTCTTTCATCTCCACGCTCAGCTTCTCCGGCTCATCGGCATACTTCACGTTGAAAGCATAAAACGAGCCGTCCTCGCAAATCACGCTCATGTTGCTCTCCGTCTCAAAATCCTTGACGGCAGCCTTTACACGCAGCACGTTCTCCGCATCCTCCGCCTTGCCGGCGATGATGTTCTGTGAACCCAAATCGACATAGCGGACAGCCGATGGGAAAATCAAATGCACCGTCTTATCAAAAGTAACCTCCAAGCCGTAAGGCAGGACGACGCGTCCGTTCGGAATAGCCTTGCTCATCCCTTGAAAGAGTTCTCCCGATGAGAGCTGAAGGTCGGGCGTAAGCGTTGAAGTCGTTGTCTGTGCAGTGGCTGACGCGCCCATCGTGGCAAGCAGGACAGCCGAAAAAATCCATTTTTTCATTGTTGTTGTTATTTTGTTGTTGCTTTTTTTGTTGATAGATATGCTTATTTTGACTGAACCAAGAACAGACGGTAGCCCCCTTTGAGTGTTACCTTGACGGTGCGGAGCTTCTTTTGGAGCAGCTGACTTGCGCCCTGCATCACCCCGCGAGCCGCCTCCGAGATAATCTGGTCTTTGGCGGAGGAAGCAAAAGTGAAGGAAGTTCCCATCGAACCACCGATGTTCGCACCCACTTCTTTGAGGGCGTTGATGTCCTCCGAACCGGGAATGAACACACCCTCCTGTCCGTCCGTGTCGTATGCCGAGAGCTTCACGGCAATAATCCGCCCCTCCACCTCAATGCTCTTAACGAGAAGGTGCAGGCGGTTGCCCTCAATCTTAGCCCTCGCAATAAGTCGGCTTTTTCGGGGAATGTGCAAGCCCTGCACTTTGGCGGTTTCGAGCAGGCGCAACACCACATTGTCGCCCTCTTTAAGTGTTACCGTCCTGTCCACCACCACGCTGAGCGTGTTGCGGGGCACGGCAGCAACCGCACTCGTGAGCGAATGAAAGCCCATATTGCGTGGCTTCGTGCCATATTGCTGAACAAAGTCGGCATCTGTCATCGGCTGGTTGAGCGAAGACACCACCTGCTTGCGTTCTGCCAATACCTCCATTGCCGGGAGAGAACCCGTTGAAGATGCTTGCGGTGTTGCCGATGTTTCCCAAGTTCCCTTTTCCTTTGCGGGTGTAAAAGCGTGGGCAGCATTGGTAGTTGAAGAAGACTGTGGCAGATACTTTGCCGCCATTTGGTAACTCTTTTCCATCAGGGCGAGCTGTCGCTTCTCCTCCGCATCCTCATTCTCATTCTTGGCTGCCAATTCCTTTTTGAGGTTGTCCAACTCCGAGCGCAGTGCCTCTCGCTCCTGCTCATTGGGGTCGGGCGCATAAAAAGAGTTCAACAGGCGGTTGTTCTCCTCATAGCGGTGCATCGAACTTTCAATCTTTGCCGTCGAAGCGGCTACTTGCGCACGCTCGCTTTCCGACGGAGCGGTATTACTATCAAAGTAATCCGAAAGTCTGCCCATCTCCTCGCGTGTCTGTTCTTCCTGACGGCTCTTGTCGCCCAGTTCGTAGGCTTTGAGTTTGTTTCCCGTCAGCTGTTCGGTAGTCGCCTGCGGTATGCTGTCGTTCAGTCCCTGCTGTGCCGCACTCTTGTCCTTGCCCGACGGGGCAAAGATGAACCACATCGAGAGGGCGAAAAGCAGTCCCAGCCCACCGAAGACCAGTCCTTTTTTCAGTTGTTCTTTCTGTTTATTATCCATTTTCATTGAATGTTGTGTAATACGGTTGATACTGTTATTCGTAAAATCCCTGCAAAACGCTGTCTTTTCTGACGGGGCTGTCCATCAGCCTGCCCGCAGGGATGGGCAGTTCTTCCTTTTGTGGCAGGAAAAACTGCGCTATCATCACTAAGGAACAGACGAGATAGACAAAGCTCAGGGAGAAAACAATCAGTTTGCGCTGCCTTGCCGTGAGCCTGTCGCACCGATGGCGGAGCCACAAGTGCGCCCTCAGATAGTGGCGTGCGAATGAGAATCCTCTTGTCCTTTCCATCGTACTATCGTTTATAGGTTTGGAGGTCTTGATTCTGTCGCACCATAAACTGTTCCATCAGGAAGCCCTGCGGATTGTTGTCCGAGCGGACGGAGTTCTGCAAGGTGCAGGTCGTAATCAGGTTACGCTCCGTGATGTTGCTCGGCCGCACGATGAACTGACGAGCGTAGGTCGTTACCTCGTAGGGATAAACCTCAAAGTTGCAGCGGATGGAGTCCACCTCGATACGCTGATTGACATTGCCCGAAATGGCACGGTTGTAATAGCCCTTTTCCGCCAAGTCCTTGTAGTAGTTGAAAGCCGACTTATCGCAGAGCAGGAAGGCACGCTCCATGTTCTTCTCTATCGCATCCTTATCGGGCGCGATGGTGAAGAACAGTTCATGGAAACGGCGGACGTGTTCCCTCGCTTCCACAGGGCGGTTTTTGCCTGCATCCTGACTCAGTGCGAGCATTAAGGATTTTCCTTGGTCAAGCACATAGATCTTCTCCCTTTGCTCCTTGGCAAAGCCATACGAGGCATAGACGGCATAGCCGCTGACTGCCACGCAGACGATGGCAAAGACAAAGGCATAGAGCCTTATCTGACGGAATGAAGTCTCGATATTGGTGAGTGATTTGAATTCCATTGTTTTTTCGTTTTTTGTTATTTACCTTTCAATAATGCACCCTTGATACGTCCGCCCACATTGCCGATAACAGAACCTGCACCGGCTGCAGCATATCGTCCGCCCGTGTATGCCCCCTGCGCTCCACGTTGCGCCGTCTGGTTGACATTGCGACCGTAAGAGCCGATACCGCCACCTGCTTCGATAATCCAGCCTGCCACCGTCGGTACGCAAAAGTAGCCCACGATGCCGATGAGGAAGAAGACGATGTAATACCAAGTACCGGAATCCGGGAGATAGTTCGGGTCGCTGAGTGCCTCTATGTCTTTCTGCACCATCAAGACCTGTATCTTGGTGAGCAAGGCAGTGAGAATACTGCTGACGGGCAACCACAGATACACAGAAATGTACCGAGAGAACCAAGCCGTGAGAGACCCTGCAAGTCCGTCCCATACGGCAATGCCGAATACGATGGGGCCAAGAATGGAGAGCACAATCAGGATGAACGTGCGGAGGGTGTCAATAATCAGACCTGCGGCATGGAACAGCAGCTCCATCAAGTCGTGCACCATCTTCATCACCCACTGCTTGGTCTGGTAGGCAGCCCGCTCGGCATACATGCCCGCAATCGTGACGGCATCCTCCGGACCGACAATCCCCATTTCCTCGATTTTCTCGTCAAACTTCTCGTTCGACACCAAATAAGCCGTTTCGGGGTTGCGCAGATAGGCTTCCTCCTGCAGCTTGTTCCGCTTGGCGGTCAGTTCCGCCAAATTGTTCTCCTGCCGATTGACCATCTTCTCCGTGCCCTGCACCACCGGAGAGAGGACGGCGTTCATTGTCCCGAGTACGAAAGTCGGGAAGAACATAATGCAGAAGCCCAAGACAAAGGGGCGCAACAGCGGAAACACGTCGATAGCTTCGGCACGGGCGATGGAAGCCCACACCCTCAGCGCGATATAGAAGAGTGCGCCCAATCCTGCCACTCCTTTGGCGATGCCCGTCATCTCCGAGCAGAGGGGCATCATCTCGTCATAGGTGGAGCGCAGCAGTTCGTGTAAACTCGTAAAATCCATAGCGCAGCGAGTTTACCAATAGCGACTGGCAGTATTGCCGTACAATGCCCTCACCGAAGCGAGGTCGTTCTTCTCCCTCGCACGCACATAGCTCACGGAGATGTTCTTGCGGGTGTAGTAGGAAACGAGGGAGCGGTATTCCCTGAGCGTGGTGTAAATGCGGTCGATAGCCTGCATGCGCTCGTGGTCGTTCATCGAGAAAACATTACTCTTGACAATGGACTTTAGTTCCTTGAGACTCTCACCGCTCTGCTCCAAAAGCTTGGCATAGCCCGAAGCCATTGCAGCGAGTTCTGAAGGGCGGAAGTTCCTGTCCGAGAGCATTTTCTTATACGAGGTAACATAAATCTCCGAAATATCGCCCACCATCAGGATGCACTCTTTGACCTTATAGGCATCACCAATCAAGTTGTTCACCTTCTTGAGTGCATCGTAATACTTCTTGGTGTCGTTGTAAAGTTTCTCCACCTCCTTAAAACCGTCAAGGGTGTTTTTCACCGTCTTCGAAGCAGTCGCTATCTCCTTGACAGAATTAACGATGTTGCCGGCAAAATTGCCAGGGTCGGTTACCACCCACTGTGCGTGGGCTTTGGGAACAGAAAGGCTCAATCCTAAGAGAGCCATGAAAATGTACTTTTTCATTGTTACTATAGTTTTGATGGTTTGTACTTATTTCTTTTTATTGTTTCTTTTCTCATTGGCAAGCTGGCGGATAGCGGTCTCGATGTCGCCACCGAGCTGTGCAGCACGCTGCATCACCTCCACCTTCTCGGTTTCCTCCGTGGTGTAGGTGAGGTATTCCTCCATGCTTACCTCCGTGGCATAGACGGCACTCTGCATACCGCCCAAGCCTATCCACACTTCCTTGTAGAATCGGTTCGGATCGTTGTTCTGATTGATGGAGAGAATCTGGCTCTTTTCCTTTTCCGAAAGACCGAGCATCGCCTGTATGCCGTCGAATTTGGTCATATACTTGCGCTGGTCGAGCAGTATCTTGCAGTCGGAGTTGTTGATGATGCTCTCCTTGACAATCGGAGACTGGATGATGTCGTCCACTTCCTGCGTTACGACAATGGCTTCCCCGAAATACTTTCTCACCGTCTTATAAAGATACTTGATGTAATCTGCCATGTTTGCCGAAGCTATGGCTTTCCACGCTTCCTCAATGAGTATCATCTTGCGGATACCCTTTAATCGGCGCATCTTGTTGATGAAGGCTTCCATAATGATAATCGTTACCACTGGAAAGAGGTCCTTATTGTCCTTCACTTGGTCAATTTCAAAGACGATAAAGCGTTTGGAGAGCAGATCGATATTCTTGTCCGAGTTCAGTAGGAAATCATATCGTCCGCCTTTGTAGTATTGCTTCAATGTAGTTAAGAGGTTGTTGATATTGAAGTCCGAAAGCGTAACCTTGATATCACGCTTCTCCATATCCTTGCGGTACACATCCCGCAGATACTCATAGAAGGTATTGAAACAGGGCGTAATGCTGTGGTCAGCACATATAAGCTCGATATAGGAGTTTACGGCTGAACCAAGTTCGCCAGCTTCGGTCTTGGTAATATGTTCATCAGCACTTTTCCAAAGCGTGAGTAATAACGTGCAGATACTCTCCCTTTTCTCCACATCGAAGAAGTAATCATCCGTATAGAAGGGGTTGAAGGATATCGGACTTTCATTGGTATAGGTGAAATACACACCATCCTTGCCCTTAGTCTTGCGGTGGATAAGTTCACACAAGCCTTGATATGAGTTACCCGTATCGACCAAGAGGACGTGTGCTCCCTGCTCGTAATATTGGCGTACCATGTGGTTGGTGAAAAAAGACTTACCACTGCCCGAAGGTCCCAAGATGAACTTGTTACGGTTGGTGATGACTCCCTTTTTCATCGGCAAATCAGATATGTCCAGATGAACAGGTTTTCCCGAAAGGCGGTCTGCCATCTTGATGCCGAAAGGAGAGAGCGAGTCCTTGTAGTTGGTCTCTGCCGTAAAGAAGCAGAGAGCAGGCTCGATGAAAGTATAGAATGACTCTTCTGCTGGAAAGTCTGCCGCATTGCCGGGAATACCTGCCCAGTAGAGTGTTGCTGCATCAATGGTATTGTGGCGAGGGTGGCATTCCATAAGAGCAAGTGCAGAGCCTACGTCATTCTTGATCTGGCGTAGTTCTTCCTTATCGCTGCTCCATGCCAACACGTTGAAGTGGGCACGGATAGATGTCAGCCCCTGTGAGTGAGCAATGTTGAGATACTCCTGTATCCACTCCTCGTTGATTTGGTTGCTACGGCTGTAGCGTGCCAGCGAGTGCATATTCCTTGCCTGCTTCTCGAAGCGTTCAAGGTTGGCTTCGCTGTCCTCAATGAAGAGATACTGGTTATAGATGTGGTTGCAGGGTAGCATCAACCCTACGGGTGAGGCAAAGGAAAGACGGCAGTCGCTTCGGTCGGTGGATAACCGCTCATATCGGCTGTCCGTGCTTACTGTTGTCGGCAGGTCGTCCGTGTCGGAGAGTGTATGCAGACAAAGCATATTGTCGCCCACACGTACAAGGTCAGCACCCAAGCGGATGTCCTCCAAAGACGCATGCCCTTCTTCAGATAGAGAGAAATACCTGTCAAGCAGACCGCCCTTTTCATTTGTGCCAACCAACTCTTCTTCAGTCATGCGGACAATCCTTATCTGCTCGGTATCGTTGATGATGCGCTCAAACTGGTCCACTGCTTCCATGAACTTCATCACTTCATCCTTGTTGGTGATTTCCTTGGGCAGCAGGTGTCCACGGCAGAGCGAAGAGAAATTGCTCTGCTGTGCCATACGCTGCTTGTTCGTCTTGGTAAGGAAGAGATAGACTGAGTGGTGGAGATAGGGACGCTCGTTGAAGTGCCGTTCAGATGCACGGGCAAGGAAGCTCAGTCCGCCATCGGAGAGTTTTCCTTGATAGTCCTCCTTAATGAACCAGTCCTGCTTGTGTACGATGCTGTAATTGGGTAGCACTTTTATAGCCTTGTGCCAAGCCGAGTGCATCGCCTCGTATTCGGCAGAGGTGACGGTAAAGAGTTCGGGTAGTTCCACACGGAAAGCCACCGTGATGTCAGCGTCCTTGCTCACCATACACCCCTGCTCTACGGAGAGCAGTGGGAACTTCGACTCTAAGGTTGTTGTCTTGCTATTGTTTCTCATTTCTTCGCTTTCTTTGGTTGAAGGTTACGGATAAGGTGGCAGACCGTACGGCGGTTTACAAGGTAGCGTGGGTGAATACGCACTGCCCCCTGCTTCATCAGCCCATACTGCCCGTACTTGCGGTTCATGGCAAACGTTTGCCACACCACGAGGGTGGCACCCACTATGCCTATGATGAGACAGGCTATCTGACTGACTCCGCAGAGGTAGAGAATAACCACGAGAATGAAGACTGCCAGCAAGCCTCCTGCAAAGAGGAAGAGGTATTGCGCCTTCAAGCCCTTGAACTCTACCGTCCGACCTACACCTTTGTTGATTTCAAATGCAGCCATCTCCTTACAGGAAGAAACTTCTCAAGATAGTGGCAGCCACGATGAGGAAGATACACGCACCGAACCAAGAGGCTGCGGTCTTGCTCGTATCGGGGTCACCACTTGAGAACTTGTTGTACACTTTTATTCCTCCTATCAGACCTACCACAGCACCGATAGCATAGATAAGCTTCGTTCCAGGATCAAAATAGCTTGTTACCATCTTTGTGGCTTCATTGATCCCCGCCATGCCGTTGCCCTGTGCGTATGCTCCTATGGCGGTAGCCGTCAGGAGTAGCATTGTGATTTTCTTTTTGTTGTTCATTGTTCTTTTTATTTTAAGTTGTTAAATGAATTGTTTTCTTTTGGGTAGAGATGGTAAGGGGTGGCTCGGTTTTATTGTATGACAGATATTGGTTGATTGTTTTACTTTTGAGCCACCCCTGCATTCCTCCGAAATATGAAAATCAAGAAACCATTTTTACAGATAATAGGACAGCGGTCTGTCGTCAGCATCGCCCACCGCTGTGTCAGATATGCCAGAAACAGGAGGTGTTGGGTTTTGTGATGAAGGCATTGCTGGTTGAGCACTCTGTTCTTCCTTTTCTTCCGCCTTACGGATTTTCTCCAATAGCGAGGCTTGTTCACCCAGCATCTTGGCGATGTTTTCTTTGTACTTATCCAATAGGTCTGAGTCTTGAAGCTGCAGAACGGTCTCTTTGACTTCTTCCTCATCAGCCTCCTCACTGTTCTTTGCCCACTTTTGCAGGCGGACTAAGTCACGTGCGAGGACGGACTGCTCCGAAATTTCAGCCTCGCCCGATGTGGACTCGATGGATAGGTTTAATTCCTCACGGACAATCTCATCTTCGTCCACTCTCTCCATCTCGAAATCAACGTCCATTTCGTTGTCCTCTTTCATTTCTTCCTCCTTTCCGGAGTTCTGAGTTGCAAAATTATTATTATTCTGCTCCGAATTTTCAGATGATGAAACAGAGGGAATTTGTGGGATAATCGGGGAAGTGGAACGGCTTTTTCCAATCAGTACAAACTCGGCTTGCTCTATTGTTCCTTTTCCTTTCTGTCCGTCTTTTTTCTTCGTTGCTTCTTTCTTCTTGCTATCTTCATCGCTCTTTCCGTTTTTCTTAATAATGAAGTCATACGGAGATACATACCGCATATAGAAATACAGGATACCAAGCATCATCCAAATGATGATGAGTACCAGTATAAAACTAAAAAGTATTGTTTCCATCATAGTGTTATTGTTGTCTTACGTCTTTGCTTTGCTGCTGCATTATTGAGAAGTTCCTGATGTTCCCGCAGATGCTCCCGGAGGATATTATCAATATAGGAAGCAATAGATACCCTTTCTCCTAAGTCTTGTAGCACATTGCGCAGGTTCTGTAATGTCTCCAAATTGATGGAGAAAGCCGTCCGCATTTGCGAACGTACGGGATGAAAGTATAGGGAACGGTATTCCTCTATGGAAAGGGACGACCTGCCAGGTTTTTCTATTCTCGGTTTTCTTTCTCTTTTCGGTTCCGTGTTCCCGATTTCCTCTCCTCCTGTTTCGTCTGTTCGTTCTTCTTTTGCCGTCTTCATTTCTTCCGAACCTTTGTCTTCCTCTCGTGATGTTGCGAGGGAAGGCTCGGTGTCCTCGGATGGATCGAAGGGGTTGGGGACCGTGACAGGTTTCACCACTACATTGTCCTCTGCCATTTTCTTCAGCTTCTTTTCCAGTTGCTGCTTTCTTTCCTCAATCGTTGCCATGTTCTGTTTTTGTTTTTAGTTTGAGACGTTGAATTATCTCGGAGACGAGTTCATCCAGCCCCGTGCCCGTTCGTAATCCCCTTGCAGGAGGCTGATAGGTGGAACGGAACACGCCTCGTAGCCCGTATGTGGAAAGTTCGTGGGAGAAACGGTGTGTGGCATATACATAGCCGGGCAGGAGTGTGAGTTCGTGTCCTTGGATAAGTTTTGTGTATTCGTCAATGATGACGTTCCTTACCCTTCTGTCCACCTTGTTCCAGAACAGGATAATGTCCTTTATCCGTGAGTCGGACATAGAAACACCAATATCCGTGATGGTCTTGGCGTATGCCATACAAGAGACGAGTGACTGTATGTCGGCTTCAAGTGGAGATAGGATATAGTCCATCTGAAGGGACAGTTCCATCAGCTCCGTTGTTCCTGCATGACCGGGAAAGTCGAACACAACCAACTGGTACTTCTCATTGCTTATAGCGTCAATCTTACTTTGTGCTGTCTTGACGGCTTCCTTGGGGCTGGACTTGTAAATTCTGTATGCCTTTTTGCCGAGGTGCTGAAAGAATACCTGCATAGACTTGGAAAGCTCCTCGCTTCCCTGAATGACACTCTTCTCACGCTCTCTCAGCTTGTAAAAGGAATCCTGAGACAGGTCGCAGTCCACCACGAAGAGGCTGATACCCTGTTCGTAGTACAATATGCTGCTTACGATTTCGGCAAGCGTGCTTTTTCCGACTCCTCCCTTTTGCGAGGAGAACCCCAGAAAGATGGGGCGTTGTTGTTTGTTCTCCATAATGATAATTTCTTAGTTCATATTACTTGTCTATTTGATGTTTGGATGTGCTCTCATTTTTGAGAAGTATCAGCAGACAGTTTGTTCTGGCTGTGCATGGTTCGTGCGATAGTCTGAAAGGACGATTTATAGTTCTTGCTATCTGTTGTACTGACAATAGTTTGTCATGACAACAAATTGTCATGAATATGTTTCGTTTCTTCTTTGCATCTTTGGTGCAAGCCAATGGTAATACGATGTGTCTTTTGCTTGTGTCGTCATACCATAGTTCGCTCGTTTTGACTGCAAAATAAATGATATTTTGGCTGATTATATGACACCGATGAAGTGCAGGGAAATGCAAGGAAAAAGAGTGAATATCACTGATAATGAGATATTTGAAAATCCGCCGTAACTTTGCAGGCGAGAATAATACATGGAGGTAATATCCCGAAGCAGACACCCCCAAAGGGTGGATACTTCAATCGTATCATTTCTTGATACCAGCAAGGTGTGTCTTTGTCCGACAAACTCCGTTTTTGCCGACAAAGACCCTTGCCTCGGTGCGAGGGAATGATTACTCCAAAGTCGTAATAACAAACCAAATTGAATATGAAACCGAACGTAGAACGATGGGACAGATGGGATACTCGCTTTCCCAATCCCAAAGACCAGCAAAAAGTCATTGAACTTTTCCATAAATCCGGTGCAAAATCGAAGTCTGATTTTGTGCGTGGATGTATTCTTGGAGGAAAGTTCAAGGTGATAACAGTGGATAAATCTGCTGTGGACTATTATCGTAAGCTCTCGGAATTGATTGCCGAAAATCATCGGATAGGCGTACTCTACAACCAAACCGTACGTGCTATCAACTCCTATCACAGCGTGAAAACTGCACAGATCTTACTTGAAAAATTGGAAAAAATCTCCGGTCAAATCATCACGCTACAACAGAAAGCCATCCAACTGACGGAACAATTTGATAGTCGATAAAGGAATATGATAGCAAAGATTTCTTCTACCGAGAACCTTGGAGGAGCATTGGGATATAACTTCAAAAAGGTGCAGCACGACGAAGCGGCAGTCCTCTGCGTGAACGAACTTCGGAAAGGCTTCGATGGCACTTTTCAAATGGATAAGGTACTTGCCGATATGCAAAAGGCGATACCTGAGCAATGCAGGACAAAGAAAACGGTCTTTCACTGCTCCCTCAATCCGCACCCAGATGAGAAGCTATCCGATGAAAGGCTCGTGCAGCTTGCGAAGGAGTATATGGAGTCACTCGGCTATGGCAAGCAACCCTATATCGTCTTTAAGCATAATGACATTGCCCGTGAGCATATTCACATTGTTTCGCTTCGAGTGGATTTCGATGGTAATAAAATCAATGACAAGTATGAGGGCAGACGAAGCAAAAAGATTACTGATGCTTTGGAGAAAAAGTATCACCTTATCCCAAGTTCAAAGGTCAGTGAGAAAACTACAACAGAAACACCAAAGGTCAATGTTGTGCAAGGGAATATCAAGGAGCAAGTGGCTAGCACCATTCGTTCTGCTATGAAGCATTATTCATTCTGCTCCTTGGGTGAGCTAAACGCCATACTCTCCCGATATAATCTCGCCGTAGAAGAGGTAAAGACCGAGTATAGGGGTAAACAGTATGAAGGACTGGTTTATGTACCTACCGATGACAAAGGAAATAAGGTGAGCACGCCCATTCACGCCTCGGACATAGGCAGAGGTGTGGGCTATACTGCCGTTCAGAACAAGATGCTGAAGTCAAAGCAGATGGTTAAGCCATTGATACCAACTGTCAGAAGAAAGGTATTAGAAGTAATGCGTACTTCTCCCCACACGGAGGAAAGACTTCGACAAAGATTGGAGAAACAAGACTTGCGAGTAGTTATCCGAAAGAATGAGAGCGGACGACTCTATGGTATTACATTCATTGATGATGAAAAAGGCATTGCGCTCAATGGCTCTCGATTGGGTAAAGGATATGCTGCCAATAAGTTTAACGAGTACTTCTCTAACCCGAAAAATAATCCATTCTTGGATGAATCGCTTTATGGTAGCCCGTCCGTTAGCCATGAACAGATAAATAAAACACAATTATTACAACAAGACACAGAGGAAAGCGACAATCTTGTCGATGAACTTATCGACGATTTGGTGAGAGAAACTTTCTCTACATCGGGCAATGATGATTGGAAAGAAGCGGCATGGCAGCGTAAACTCCGAAGACAAAATAAGGTAAATCTTAAACGCAGGAAGCGTTAAGTACACCGCTCAAATAACATTCAAACGATTCTCTAACAACAATAAGATTACATTATGGCACAAGAAGATGATTTAAGGGCATTAGGTAAGGTCATGGACTTTATGCGAGGTATATCTGTGATATTCCTCCTGATTAACTGTTATTGGTTTTGCTACGAGGCATTTCACGAGTGGCATTTCACACTCGGCATCATCAATAAGATACTGATGAACTTTCAACGCACCACGGGATTATTTTCATCTATCCTATGGACGAAACTCTTCTGTGTGGTTTTCCTTGCGCTCTCCTGCTTGGGCACAAAAGGCGTGAAGGAGGAGAAAATCACATGGTCAAAGATTTGGACGGTGCTTTTCGCAGGTTTTGTGTTCTTTTTTCTGAATTGGTGGCTGTTGGCATTGCCCATTGGTAAGGTGGGTGCTGCTTCGCTCTATATCTTCACCTTGTCTGTGGGCTATATCTGTCTGCTGATGGCAGGTGTGTGGATGAGCCGACTGCTCAAAAATAACTTGATGGATGACGTATTCAATACCGAGAATGAGAGTTTTATGCAGGAGACGCGACTGATGGAGAACGAATACTCCGTCAATTTGCCCAGTCGTTTCTACTACAAAAAGAAGTGGAACAACGGCTGGATCAACATTGTCAATCCGTTTCGCGCATCAATGGTGTTGGGTACTCCCGGCTCAGGAAAGTCGTATGCCATCGTGAACAACTACATCAAACAGCAGATTGAGAAGGGCTTTGCAATGTATATTTACGACTATAAGTTTCCCGACCTTTCGGAAATTGCCTATAACCATTTACTCAACCACCTTGATGCTTACCAAGTAAAGCCGCAATTCTTTGTGATTAACTTCGACGACCCACGCAAGTCGCACCGCTGCAATCCCATCAATCCGTCTTTTATGACGGATATTTCGGATGCCTACGAGAGTGCCTACACGATTATGCTCAATCTCAACCGCTCGTGGATTCAGAAGCAAGGAGACTTCTTTGTGGAGTCGCCCATTATCCTTTTGGCTGCCATCATTTGGTTTCTGAAGATATACGAGGACGGCAAGTACTGTACATTCCCTCATGCCATTGAGTTTTTGAATCGTCCTTATGCGCAGATATTCCCCATACTCACTGCCTATGATGAATTGGCTAACTACCTTTCTCCCTTTATGGATGCATGGGAGGGTGGAGCACAAGACCAGTTGCAGGGACAGATAGCCAGTGCCAAGATACCACTTTCACGAATGATCTCACCTGCCCTTTATTGGGTGATGACGGGTGACGATTTCTCACTTGATATCAATAATCCCAATGAGCCGAAAGTGTTGGTCGTGGGAAACAACCCCGACCGTCAGAATATCTACTCGGCAGCACTCGGACTTTATAACAGCCGTATCGTGAAGCTCATCAACAAGAAGAAGCAGCTCAAATCCTCAGTAATCATCGACGAGTTACCGACCATCTACTTCCGTGGGCTTGACAATCTTATCGCCACAGCCCGAAGCAATAAAGTGGCAGTTTGTTTGGGCTTTCAGGACTTCTCACAGCTTACCCGCGACTATGGGGATAAGGAGAGCAAGGTGATACAGAATACCGTGGGCAATGTTTTTAGTGGTCAGGTGGTAGGAGAAACAGCTAAGACTCTATCAGAACGTTTTGGTAAAGTGCTACAGCAACGTCAATCAATGACCATTAACCGTAACGACAAATCAACCTCTATCTCCACACAGATGGATAGTCTTATCCCTGCATCGAAAATCAGCAACCTTACCCAAGGTATGTTCGTGGGAGCAGTATCCGACAACTTTGACGAGCGCATTGACCAAAAGATTTTCCATGCTGAAATAGTGGTGGATAGTGCTAAAGTCTCTGCCGAAATGAAGCAATACCAGTCCATTCCTGAAATCAATGCGTTTCAAAACGAAGATGGCTCCGATAATCTCAAAGAGACTATCGAAGCCAACTATAAATGTGTTAAGCGGGAAATAATTGTTTTGATTGAAAAAGAAATAAAAAGGATAAAAGAAGATCCTTCTCTTTGTCATCTTATAAAAGAATGAGACGCAATGTCTTTATGTCATTCAAAAACTATATTTCATCTTTGCCCATATTTCAGAGTTTCGGTCATACATCTGAAACTTGCCTTTGTCGGCATGGAAGAAATCGTATCCGGCAGTGAGTTCGATTTGGTCGTTCAAGGCGTAGGATGCAGAGAAACGGTTGAAAACGCCGCCATTGGCTACATCTATATAGGCGAATGTTGAAAGTTTCAGCATATTCCGCAGCAGTTCTTTCGATATTCTTGCCGTGGCAAGGCCGGCATTACGATAAACGGAAAGACCGTCAAGGTTCCCCGCCGTATATTTGTGGCAGTATTGTGCACTGAAGTTCCAATCGTTGCCCGGATACCAGTCCACACCGGCAAGGATATTGTACGTATTTCGGCATACTACGTCTTTTCCCACACCTCTGCTTTGCGCTTCATCGAAATAGCAAGCAGCCTCGCCGCGAAGGACAATCTGTCCGACAGGCAGAGAGCAGTCGGCTCCGAGCATCGTCATCCGGCGGTATTCCCCTTTGGCTAAAAGCGACTTTCCATCGTCGGACACAGCAAGGGAAAGAGCGGGCGTCTTGTTCCACGTCCGCAGGGCGCTCAGGGAGAAATCAATCCCGCTGAGATTGGTCGTTATCCGCCCGCCGTACTCCATATTCCTAAGTCTTTTCTCCGGTTTTCCACTTTCCAAATCTATGGTATAGGGAAGAGGGGCTGACGGCAGAGTCAGTGCCCACGGATTGCGTCGGTCGGTGGGAAGGATGAAGAAATCCGCCACGGGATTACATATCGCCTCGAATGTTACCGAATGCCACGTGTATCTTGCATGCAAGGCATTGACGGGCATACGGATGTCATCGTAGTCCTGCGCAAGGAACTCGGTATAGTCGAACGGCGACACGCAGTCCGTAACGCGCAATGCGTCTGCCACTCCCCATACCACAATCTGCCGCCCCACCCGAAGGTCAAGGTTTCCTTTGGTGTATGCAAGATATGCCTCACGCAGTTCCAGTCCCGTGCGGTCTTTCAGTACGCCGTTGTAGGTAGCGTTCATGGAAACAAAAAGGGAAGCTGCTCCTTTTTCAAGTTTCACCTCTCCGCGCGCTCGGGTTCTCGAAGCCATCCACTCGTTCCTGCCTCCTGTCCTGACGGCATGGTATGTGTCGAGGAAGCCTTTTACCTGAACACGCAAGGCGTTGTCATCCGTTTCTTCCTCTTGCATATATTCCGTATCAGCAGAATCATTCTCCACCGTCAGCGTATCAATCTGGGCAAATGCCTGTGCCGAGAATATCGGCACAAGCAACAGCGTCCATAATCGCAGTATTTTCATGGTCAGAGTCCTTTTTCCAGTTTGGAGACAGTGAAGAGATTGGGCGCAATCTTGACGTTGAACCTCTGATTGTCCATCTTGATGATGGTCTTATGCCCCGTCTGTACATTCTCCATCTGCATGAGGTGCATCGTCCAGAATCCCTGTACCTTGTCAATGTTTGAGATGGTAAGGCTGCGATGCAGTTTATTGAGCTTATCGTAGTATTCCGCCTTAATAACCATCAGACAGTCCTGCCTGATCCATGTGATGCGCTTTGAGTATATTTCTCCCTTGTCCTTAGGCACGGACTGCACCACCCAGCATTTGTGTCCGCTTATCACTTCCTCACGCAGCAGCGTGTGTGTTTCCTCGTCCACGCTGCGTGTACTCATGTCGTCGTATGTAAAATCGCTGCCCATGAAGTAATCGGTCTTCGATGACTTTCCACTAATGCGCCTTGTCTTTTTCATGGCAGGGAGATAGAGCCATTTGTCGTCTGTCTTGCCGGGATTGTCATAGTCCCAAGTGAGAAATCCCGTGCCCTTCACGTCGCCGGGATAGGTGAAGAACATGATTTTCTTTGTGTCCTTACCTTCGTCCATTGCCCACGATTCAATTTTTCGCACACGCTTATGCCCACTTTTTTGAATAAGTGTCATTTCCACGGTGGCATAGCGTGTATCGCCATCGGCACGGTTCTTTACCATTTGCATAATGTCTCTTCCGGTGAGACCAGCTGCTTGTGCAACACTCATTGTCATCAAGGCAATAAGGGATAAAATAAAATGTCTTGTTTTCATTTTCTTTATATTTTATGATTGAATATTTTAACCTTACTTGTTTGTTTAACTATTTGTTTTTGAACCTTTTTCCTTTCCGAACACCCGCAAATATTTGAAAAGTATCGGCGTGAGGAACAAGTCTGCCAACAATGCCGACACCATACCTGCTACTGCCAGCAAGCCCCAGTTCTTCGTTTGCGTGGCGTCCGACGACATGAAGCCGGCAAATGTAGCCGAGATGATGACCGTTGACATCACGATGGCCAGTCCCTCCGTGCGAAAAGTCTTGCGGATAGCCATGTTATAGTCATTATAACGATTATGCGCCACATGGCAATGGTTGATGAAGTGGATGGTGTCATCGACGGCGATACCCAAAACCATAGGAATGAGCGAGGCTGTCATCATGTCGAGCGGATAGCCCAGCCAGCCCATCATTCCCCCCACGATAATGGCGGGGGCAATGTTCGGTATCATTCCCACCAGTCCCACTTTCCAACTTCTGAACAGGAGTATGAGTATCACGCCAATGACCAGCACCGAGAGCAGCATCGACCACATCTGTCCACGCTCCACATACTGCTGCATCACCGTAAACTGCGGTATATTGCCCACTACCGATACATGTGCGCCGGGGAAGAGCTTGCGTGCTTCGGTTTGGAGCAGATCCATTTCTTTTTCCGCCTCGTTGGAGTTGTAGCTCTTCAACTCGATTTGCAGGCGCAGCCGCTGATAGTCATAGTCCATCCAGTATTCCGACTCCGTACCTCCGGCATTCTCATAGAGCAGCAGGAGCTGAGCCACCATGTCGGCATTGTCGGGAATGCGATATTCCTTCAGATTGTTGCCGTTGAGCGTGCAGTTCATGTCTTTCACAATGTCCGTGACAGAATTGTGCCGCTTGGTCAGCGGATAGCTTTCTGTGATGGTTGCCAGTCGGTCGAGTTTTTTCAAGTTCTCGGGCTTCTTCGCATCGTCGGCATGCGGCAGTGTAATCATCAGGTCGTAGGAGTACATGCTTCCTAATTCCGTGTCGCAGAGGTCGAGGAATTTCTTTACATATTCCACCTTCCGTCCCATAGTCTTCTCAATGTCGAATGCCGGCTCAATGGAGAACATGCCGATGCCGCAAAAAAGCGTGATGGCTACCGAGACAATGAATATCGGGCGGTGGCGACGCAGGATGAAACTACCAAACTGCTCAAACCGTCCGCCGACGTATCCTTCGAGACTCTTAGATACGTCTATGCTTGGCTTGCGGTCTTTTCCGAATGAGAGTATTACAGGGGTAACAATCAGACAGGTAATCAATACCGAAAGCAGGCACAGCGAGGTGTTCACGCCGATAGCCTGCATGGGGACTATCTTCATGGATAGGAAAGTCATCATAGCCGCTATGGTAGTCAATCCTGACAACAAAACACCCCATCCGGTCTCGCCTACGGCATCGGTGATGGAAGCCTTGCGCCTGCCTGTTTCCACAAACCGCGTCTTGAAGAAGTTGTACAGGTGAATGTTGTAGGCAATGGAACAGGCAAAGGCCAGTATGACCGCTATCATGGCGGTAGTCATATCTATATACAGTCCGGTCCAGCCTATCACACCAAAACTTATCAGAAGACCAAACACCGACGTGAGCAACGGGGCGATGACTCCCCGCAATGAACGGGTTACGACAATCATCACCACAATGGAAACAAGGAAAGCTATGAGGAACAGCCGCCCCATTTCATGTTTCAGATAAACCACTTTTTCGTAGCTCAGATAGGGCATTCCTGCGGCAGCAGGCGACAGCTCCGCGTATTTCGCCTTGCCGATGATGTGCCCGGCTTCCTTGCCCGTGAGCATATCCGGGGCAATATCGCTCGTTTTCTTCCACACGCTGTCCTCCGGGAAGGGACGCAGCTTCACCATGATCCATGTCATCGTGCCGTCCTTCGACACCAGTTTCTTTGAGAGATAAGGCTTGCTGTATGCCTTGCGTCTGATTTCTTTCAGTGAGGCTGCGTCCGAGGGAATATCGTCGGGCACAATCTGCTCTATGGTCATTCCCTCCTCAGTGCCGACGGTAAATTCAAGGTCGGTGAGCGATGTAACCTTGTCGGCATATGACAGGCTGTCCTTCAGCTCCTCGCTCAACTCACGGATAAGTGTCAGGCTGCGCTTGGAGAAGATGTCCTTGTTCTTCACTAATACCGCCACGTAGTAGTCGTTGCCGAAGATGGACTTGAACTCATTTGTTTTGAGCAGCATCGGGTCATCGCTCACGAAATAGTCGTCGAACGATGTTTTCATGACGATGCGCTTTGTACCCACGAACGAGAAAGCGATAAGCAGGGCAAACAGCCCCATTACCAACAGGCGGTGGCGTAATATCCACACCGCCAACTGCCTGAATTTTCTGTTGATGTTTTCGATTTTCATTGCTATTTATTTTTCATTATTGTTTTCCTGTTGCAGTTTTACCATCCGTGCAAATTCTCCACCTTTAGCCATGAGGTCTTCGGGCGCACCCTGCTCGATAACTGTTCCGCCGCCGAGCACCACGATGTGGTCGGCATTGCGGACGGTGCGCATGCGATGAGCGATAATGATAACGGTCTTACCCTGCACCAGTTCGGAAATGCCCGCCTGAATCTTTGTCTCGTTCTCGGCATCAAGGCTGGCGGTGGCTTCGTCCAAGAGAATGACGGGAGCGTCTTTCAGAAGCGCACGGGCAATGGAGATACGCTGTCGCTCGCCACCTGAAAGGGTTTCGCCGTTCTCACCGATAACGGTGTCGTATCCCAGCGGCATACGGCTGATGAAGTCGTCGCACTGTGCCAGTTGTGCCACACGCCGCACTTCCTCGTCGGTGGCATCACGCTTACCGATGCGAATATTGTCGGAAATGGAAGCATTGAAGAGCAACACGTCCTGAAACACCACGGCATAGTTGCGAAGCAGCGTCTCGGGGTCGATGTGAGCGATGTCGTTTCCGCCTAATAGAATCTTTCCACCGTCAATGTCCCAGAAGCGTGCGGCAAGTTTGGCAGTAGTGCTCTTTCCTCCTCCCGACGGACCGACAAGTGCCGTTACTTCTCCCTGCTTTGCTGTAAAGGAAACATTGTGCAATACTTGCTTTTCGGTTTCGTAGGCAAAGCTCACGTTGCGGAACTCGATGTCGTAATTATCCATTTTTACCTCCTTGCTTCCCTCCTGCTCCGGCATCGCCTCCATTTCCTTCATGCGATTGATGCGCACATCGAGGAAAGCAAGGATGGCGAGGTTGTTGCACACGTCCTGAATAGGATTATAGACCATTGCCGAAACAAGGAGAAATGCCAGATAAATAAAGATTGACACCTCGCCTCTTTGCAACAACCATGCGCCAGTGATAATGACAGTAGGCATACCCAATTTTAATATCATAGCAGAAAGGTTAACAAAAACACCTGCTACAAGTTCATGGTTGACCAATTCTTTTTCATAATCTTTCAACCTCTTATCAAAACTTTGGTTATAAGCCTTTTCTCCGCAATACGATTTGATTTCCTGTACACATTCCAATCCTTCCTGTACTTGCTCGGTAACCCCACGTTTCACATGATATAGGTGTACAAATGCTTTGTCCAGCTGATGTCTTGCCAAGAGCAAAGCTGCCAGAGCCATCGGCACCACCCAAAAGAGGGCGACAGCCAGTCGCCAGTCGTAGAAGAACAGGCTTACGGCTATGATGAACATGCTCAGCACCGATGCGAACAATTGGGGTACTGCATGAGAAAATATTTGCTCCAATGAGGTGCAGTCTTCCATAATGGTAGAAGTCAGGTCGGAAAGGTTACGCTCGCCGAAGAATGCTAACGGCAGACGGCGCAGCTTCTCTGCCAAACTGATGCGGCGTTGCGCACTCTCGTTATAGATGGTGGTATAGGTGCTGTCATACTGCCACCGGGCGATGAAGAACATCATGCCCATCAACACCACTGCCAACAATATATAAAACCACAATGTGTGTTGGTCGGTGCCAACTTCCAAGTATTCCATGAGGAAGAGGAAGAGGTAAGTGGGTGGCAACATCAGCGCAAGGTTGAGTAGCGTTGAGAAGACGATACCTCTGCGCAAGTCCTTTGCCCCTTTGTCCGAAAGGGTGAAACGGTTTTGAAAATATCTAATCATCTTGGTGTCTCCTTTGATTGGTTATAGTTTCCATGCCACTGCTTTCTGGTATTCGTTCCACATATTATAATAGCGTCCCTGCAGGGTCATCAGTTCCTCGTGCGTTCCTTGTTCGGCTATCTGCCCATTATCCACCACCGCGATGCTGTCGGCATTCTGCACGGTGGTCAGTCGGTGAGCTATCATGAGGACGGTCTTGCCGTGGGTGAGGTGTGCCAGTGCCTTTCGGATAAGATGCTCGTTCTCAGGGTCGGCAAAGGCGGTAGCCTCATCAAGCACCACGATGGGTGCATCTTTCAGAATGGCACGCGCAAGGACGATGCGTTGCTGTTCACCACCGGAGAGGTAAGTGCCCTCCGCTCCAATGACCGTATCCAAACCTTGGGGCAGTCGGTCGATGATTTCACGGCTTTGCGAGAGGTCTATTGCCTGGTCTATCTGTTCTGCCGTTGCTTCGGGATTACCATAGCGTAGGTTCTCTATTAGTGAAGTTTTGAACAGGCGGGTGTTCTGGAATACGAAAGACACGCTGCGCATCAGCTCCGACTTGTCCATCTGTCGGACATCCACTCCGCCGATGCTCACACTTCCCTCACACACATCCCAAAAGCGGGGAATGAGCCGTGCTATGGTTGTCTTTCCGCTGCCCGAAGACCCAACGAGTGCCACCGTCTGCCCCTCGGGAATGGTAAGGCTGAGGTGGCTGACGGCATCCTTTTCCGCGCCGTCGTATCTGAACGAGACGTCCTCAAAACAAATGTCGCAGGCTTGTGGCATCCGGGGCGTGCCGCTCTCGGGCAGCGGAGCAGTATCGGTGAGTTTCTCCAATCTGTCCACCGCCTCATTGGCAAGGAATAGATTCTGACTGAGATACATCATCTTCATCACATTGGTTGCGATGACCGGTGTGATGACGATAAAGAGAATGAGGTCGGCCACGATGACCGCCACGCTTCCCCCATGCCCAATCAGGATGATACCTACCGGTACGAGGACGAAGGCAAAGGCGTTGATGGCAACGGTATAGGCCGACATAGGCGACCGCCACATCAGCGTGTACTGGATGACAAGGTCGCGATAGCGGATGATGCTGTCGTGGAACCGCTTGAACGAGAAGACCGTCTGCTGGAAAACCTTTACTACCGGAATGCCACGGACATACTCCACCGCCTCGCCGCTCATCTTCTCCTGTGCATCGAGATACATCCGCTGGAAATCGTTGTTCTTGGGATTCATCATATAGCCCATGATGCCGAAGGCACAGATGATTGGCAGCATGGCTGCCAAGCCCAATTGCCAATTGACCGTCAGCAGCAGCACGATGACGCCAACGGGGGCAACGATGCTCCCCGCCACATCGGGCAGGATGTGCGCCACGAAGGTGTGGGTCTGCGCTGAGTCCTCGTCAATGATTTTGCGCATACGTCCCGTGTTCTGCGTGTCGAAGAATCCAAGTGGCACGCGCATGAGTCGCTGCATTGCCTTGCGACGCATGTTGGTTTCGATGCGGAACGCAGCAAGATGCGAGAACATGAGTGCAGCAAAGTAGAGCAGCACGTTTGCCACCGACACGATGAAGGCGGCAAGGGCATAGTCCCATACGGGTGCATCGGCGAGACTGCCCTCCGCGGTGAGCAGCGTGCGCACCACAAGCCACAAAAGAACGAACGGGACGAGCGAGAGCAGTCCGTTGACTGCCGACAGCCCGACGGAGCAGGGCAGCAACCACTTGCGCCCTCCCATGTAAGCTCCTAATCGTTTGAGTGTTTTGAACATATCGTTATTGTATTTTGAATGTTATCCTATGGTTTCATCAGCTCTTTCCAGCCTGCCGTTCCAAAGGCGATGTACTGCATGAGTGCTTGTTTGACTTCCTCCTCACTATATTCCTCGTGTTCCACCAATTCGCAAAAGAGAGTCGTCCAAGCCGAACTGGTGAGATGAATCAGAAATGGGGAGATGTTGGTGTTGATGTGCGGGTATCGTTCCTTCATCAGCCGGAGGTATTCCATACCGACCTTCATCTGGTGGTCAATGATTTTGTTCTTGTATCCCTCCAACGAAGTTCCCTCAGCATTGAAGAGCAACAGCCGCAGCTCGGGGCGGAACTGCTTGACGAGCGTAAGCATCGCCATGATATGATTGATTTGCCGTTGCCGCAAATCGAACACGTCGAGCGAGAGAAATTCCTCATCATTATGCGAGAGGATATAGCGGTCAAGCGCGGTGAGCAATGGCTGCAATACCGCACAAAACAGTGTATCCTTACTATCAAAATAATGATACAGGTTTCCCACAGTCACGCCAGCCTTACGCGCCACGTTTCTAATGCACGTACGCTGCACACCATTTTTGATAAACTCTCTATGGGCAACTTGCAATATACGTTGCTTAATATCTGTCTTCAATGTCTGCATAATCAAATTTTAAGGAAAGAGAATATAATTCATTCATATCGCATGGGTAATCGGTGAGAATACGGTATCTTCAGAACTCCAGTTCCAGACCGATCATCACTTCCTCCGGAGCAAAGTGGATCCCAAAGCCGTCATTGCCGATTTCCCGCTCCTCACCTGTGAAATAGTTTTTCCGATAGCCCGCAAACCCCATGCGCATACAGAGGCACAGTCCTTTTGTCAGGTCCACGCATGCGCCCGGACGCAGTCCTATCTCGAAGCCGTGGTGCTTATCTGTTTTGTTCGGATCGGTTGGAGAGATGTAGTTGTAGCCGATGCCACCGTCTAAGTAGAGGTTGAACGGGCCTTTGTGAAGATAATAGTAGCGCGCGAAAGGCGAAATTTTAAGGGTGTGTGTCTTTTCGCGCTCATTATCGCCACGCTCGGAGTTGAAGGCATAACCCAACATGATGCCCGCGGCCCACGTTTCATTGAAGTGCCAGCCTATCTCGGGGCAGAACTGCAAAGTGGTGGCTTTGGTTTTCGTGTTGTTCCAATAAGTAACGGCACCGCCTATGAACAATCCCTCTTTATGATCGTCTTCTTGAAAAGCCGAAGTGTGTTGCTCTTGCGTCCGGCCGATGAGTGGAACGAGTGATAGGATAAATATAAATAGCTGTTTTTTCATTATCAAAAAGTTTATTGATAGCTATAAGAAAAGTGAACGCCATTCAATCTGACAGGTTAAAAAACGCACTTATCATTTTGATATAATGCGTTTTTTATTTGTAGAATGAACGTTCGGAATGATTTATTCTTTATTATTCCATTTCCACGCTTCATAAGCGAGCGCAATGCTCACTATGACCAGCATAGGATGGATAAAGAGCTGCGGAAGCTCAAAGCTGAATATCAGTTCCGTGCTATGTACCGTACAGAACAGGGCTGTGAAGGCGGCGAGACAGAGATGTACCGTCTTATGCCAGCGCTTGCGGGCATAGAGCGAAAGGAGCAATCCTGTCATTGGTATCGTGAGTGAAACAACGGCCATCAATACGAGCATTGACATCGGTGCTACACCATCGTTATAAACGGCAATGTTGGCATTCCAGAAAAGAGGTATCATGTCAGTCAGAGAATGCGCGGACATGCCTGCGACTATGGCAACCCATAGAATTGAAATTTTAAGATTCTTTTTCATCCTTATATGTTTTTAATTTTGAATGTTTAATTACCGGACGAATCCGGCAGGTTTCCTAATGAAGTGCTGTTCAAAGCGGGACAGCGCTTTTTCTTTTCGAGAAGCATTGTCCCGGTGTGGGACAGCGCTTATTCTTTCATTTAAGAGAATGTGCCAACTTTTTTGATACACCCTCAACTCGTTTAGTCGAGTGAAATCACTTTATAGGCACCACTTGGCGTCTTCACGCTTGGTTGCGTGGAACCCTTCCCTGTTGCCATGTCGTAACGATAAAAACCTATACCATTATCGGTATGTTCCCCAAAATATATGGAATTTCCTACCTTGATGATGGCATTGGCTGCCCAACCGCATGATGCAGGCATAGGAAGTATGCGACCTGTCTTCTTGTTTACGTCAATCTCGTAAGGGACATAACATTTGTTGACGATATAAGTCTGATCGTTGGGATCCTTTACGAGTGAAGGTTTATAGAGGAAAGTGTAGATCTTTCCATTGCCTCCATAAATCATGTACATGCCGTAAGAACCAACCTCTGCACCATCGGTAGTTTGCAAGCTCATGTAGAAGTCTTTGTCAAAATCTGTTTCTCCCTTTTTGATGCGCAACAATCCGTCTTTGTAGCCCTTACCCGGCATAAACTGACACATCATTGCCGCACGAGGTCCCGTGTTGAAATAGATGTTACCGGCTTCATCCATAACAGGCGATGTATGTCCGACCATACCGAGACTCGTTGCACGATCATCCTTTATAACCTTTTCCACCTTATCGGTAGCCACGTCAATGACAGCTACTTGAGCAGGCGTTGCAAGGATTTCCTTCATAGACTTTGCTTGGTTGAGAGGCAGGAACAGCTTGCCGTCACGCACGATTCCATTGCCACCATCCGGGTCTTTATCGCCTTCTGCATAAGGGGACAGGTCTATTTCTTTCGTTACACTCATCGTGCTTGGATTGAACACGATAAGTTGTCCGCGGCTTGCACATGTGACTGCATAAGCTTTGGTATCATTCGCAAATATGATTTCAACCACATTGGGTGAACCCGGGAAGGAAAGAGAACCCACAGGATGAGAAGACAGTTGTCCATTTGCGTTTACTTCATATTTGTGGAGAGTTTGCTCACCACCATAACCATACATAGAACCGGACTGGAGATAAACATACTTTCCTCGTTTTTCCATGAAAAGGTGTCCTGAGGGAAGCGTTATAGCTTTGTTGTATGACACGGACGTACCTTCGTTGAAATTCTCGAAACTGGTGATGAAGAAACTGTTGTCTGATTGTGCAGACATTAGGAAATGATGCTTCTTTTCAGACTGTGGATGGTCGTCATTGTTTTCTGAACAAGATGACACTGTTGCTGCAAACAGCAGGGTAAGACAAGGCAGTACCCAAAAGATTTTTTTTGCTTTCATGCTTTTTACTTATGTTTATATTTAGTTAATAATATATTTTATCTTCAAGTGAAATGTGCGCCTTTCCATCGGATAGCGAAATTCTGCCCAGTTTTCACGGTTGAGTAGGTTCCGTATCTCAAAGCTAAGCTGGCAATGTTTGTTGAAAGAATGGTGAACGGCAACGTCCCAACTGTATCTTGCCGGTATAAGCATTGTATTGTTATTGCTTGCTTCCCAGTTGTAGCTGAATTCTTTGGTAAATCCGAACGTAGAGGCAAAGGCTGAAGAAGAAGTCTTGCCCAGCAAACCATCTTTGTGCAGGTGTAATCCGACGTTGCCAAACAGATAAGGCATATTGGGGATTCGGTAGCGGTAGTGAAAATTTTCTCCGCCGCCTACGGCATCCTTTCTCATGTCGCGGGCATCTTGCCATGTGATATTTCCCTGTATGTCCAGCCAGCGGTTCAGCTTGCTGTCGATTTCCATGTCCATCCCCATCACCCGGACTTTACCGATATTGTCATAGGCCATGTTCATGGAGCTATACATCAGTTTTATCATGTCTTTTGCACTCATGTAGAATGTGTTTACCCCGATTCGTACCTGTGGATAATACCGGGCATCGCTAAGCCATATCGCACCTGCATTGATGTTGAAACTACGCTCAGGACGAAGTTTCTCGGACGGGAGGAGCAACACTCCGTCACCAAACAGCTCATCGGCTATGGGCATTCTGACGGTTGATTGTACGGAGGCTTTCAGTGTCAAGGCATTATCCGGAAGTAGATGAAATGCCATTGCCTCGCTCCAGCCAATCATCGTACTGTGGATGGTCGATGTTTTAAGTTTATCTTGCAACATGATAGCTTCGGCAAACGGAAGGACTTCCGAGTGGTGATTAAAAAGTTTTACTCCTATTTCGTTGGTAAATTTACCACTGTTTAGATTCAATTTATGAGACAATCCGGATACTATGGCGTGTACCGTACTTGGGTATCCGCTTGTAGGCAGACGCGAGTATTGGTCGGCAAGTTCGTCTTTTGGCTTCTTTCTCCCATAGCGGTAATTGGTGTTCCATGTAATAAATTGAGTATCGCCAATCTTATAAGTCAGGTTGAGTAATTCACGAATGGTAGTATGCCTGTCATGTGAATCGTTTGGAACAGAGCCAATCTCTCCGCGTCCTGAACCGCTTGGGAATCTGTTACCTATGAAATCGTAACAATAATGTGAAGTATCTACTTGATTGACGAGACTAAGACCAACAATGGAATGTAGTTGTGCGGTGAGTTTACCGTTTAAGAAACTTTTCTCAAGACTCAGTGCCGCATTGGCAGAACGTGTCCGCGTAAAGGCATGCTGAATATTATTTTGCACGTTCATCAATCCCCCTTGTATCTCTTTGCGATAGTAGTCGGCACTCAATGTGATGTCAAATCGGTCGAACCATAATTGTTGGCTGCTCACACCCACGTTGAAACCTCCATGTGTGTACGCATCATGGTCACGGTGGATGATACGTCCCAATTCAAAAGGAGAAGAAAAACTATAATTGTTTTTAGCATAGTTCATCGTGGCACCGGCATGGAAAGCTGTCGAGGTCTTGCCAATATATTGCTTCAGTTGCAGACTGCCGATATAGGTATTGTATGATGCTACCTCAAATGCCATTTCCAAATGATTTTTGTTGAAGTCTTTCAGTCGGATGTTCACGGCACCGCCTAATCCGTCACCTCCCAGCCATGCCGGGATGATGCCTTTGTATATCTCCACTTCATCTACCATATCAAGAGGAATGCTGCTGAGTTGAAATTCATCGGAATTTCCCATAGGCATACCATTGATAAAGATACCGACACGCTTACCGTCCATCCCTTGTACGATGATACGTGAAGCATTACCCAGTCCGCCTTGTTGAGCCACTTTGATACCTGCAGCATTGTCAAGAATTTCGTTTAAGGTTGCAGTCTTGTATTTAAGAGACTGACTGTCTATAATGGTGACTGCAGATGGAACTTCACGATGCTTTTGCGCCTTGCTTTTTCCCAACACTACGACATCAGATAAGATATTGTTTAATGGCTGCAATTCCACATTACAGCAAATGCTGTCATTGATGTATGATTTTTTATTGAGTAGTATGTTACGGCTTTTATATCCTACATATTGAACTATGATCCGCTTGCTGCTTTTTGAAGGAAGTTCCATTCTAAACACACCTGCATGATTTGAAATTGTGCCGATATTAGAGTTTTCTAAAATAATAGAAGCTCCATCTAACGGCAGGTGAGTTTGCTCATCCGTAATTTGCCCATAAACGATTTTTTGAGCTAACATATTCTGCCATGTGAATGAGAAAATTAGCACCAATAGGAAGTTGTGAAAAATATTTTTATTACTCATGATTACTATTTAAAGTCCATTATTCTTTTGCAAAAAGTACTTGTTCTATTCTTTTTCTCAAAAATGAACAATAGTTAGTTTTGTTCACAAAAAAAGCGCACCATTCTATGATGAATGATGCGCTTCTATGCTGTTTCAATTCAGAAACTCTTTGTATATGATATTTATCCTTTGTCATAAACTTTTTTTAGATGTTGCAAAGTTAGAAATAATGACATTTCTCCACAATACCCAAAAATAGTGATTTCTTATAAAACGCATTATTCAATAATGGGAGATTTCCTTTCTTTTCTCACGAGTTCCCTCCTTTTCTTTAATTCAAAATCTATAATATTATTGCTTTAATTTTGCTGTTCGATAATGATTTATTCATCTTAAAAACAATGATTTATGGAATCAAACAACAATGACAACTATGTGCTGGTATTGGAAGACCGCACGGAAGTGAAGAATGCTAACGAAATGGGAAAACTCTCCGTGGTTTCAGGTATTGACGACAAAGGAAAGCTCCAAACAACCGAAGCCAAGGACGTGCATCAGGCAGCCTTTTTGAAATTCAACAACAAAGACGGCTTGTTGAAGAACTTCATGACCAATTTCCTCAAGCAGTTTAACGAACCATCCCGTTTCGGACTCTACAAGGTAGTGGCTAACAATGTGGAGCAAGGTGTAGCATCACTCCATACCATGCTGCAGAACCGCGAGAAGCCGGAGAACAAGCAGCAGTTGGCTGACAGTCAGGTGCGCTTTGACGACTTCCTGCCCAAGCAGAAGAATGCCACTGCCATTGACGAGTCAAAGATTGACTGGAAGCAGCTCGACAACCTTGGACTTACCCGTGAGCGATTGGAGCAGAGCGGAGAACTGGAAAAAATGCTCAACTGGCAGAAGAGTAACCTCGTTACCATTGCTATCCCGATAGGTGATACCACAATCTACACCGATGCCCGTCTGGCATTCCGTACCGATGGCGAGGGCAATATCGGGCTGGCCATCCACCCGCTCCGCAAAGAGCCACAGCTCGACTTCCCCTATATGGGACACAAGTTCTCTCTCGAAGAGAAAGAGCAACTCCTTGCAACGGGCAATCTTGGCAAGACCATCGAAATTACACCCAAGAATGGTGAGCCATTTGCCGCCTACATTTCCATTGACCCGCAGACCAATGAACTCATTGCCTTGCGTGCTGACCGTGTGAACATCCCTAAGGAAATCAAGGGCGTTACACTTTCTGATGCACAGTATAAAGACCTTGTTGAGGGCAAAGCCGTGAAAGTGGAAGGAATGACCGCCAAGAGTGGTAAGTCCTTCAATGCCACTCTGCAAGTCAATGCCGAGAAGAAAGGCATCGAGTTTATCTTCGAGAACAAGCAAGGCTTGAAGGAGCGACAGCAGCACTCTCAGCAACAAGGCGCACCACATAAGCTCTGCGGTTTGGAACTCTCCGACAAGCAGCGTGAGGCATTGGATAGCGGTCGCACGCTTTATCTGAAGAATATGGTGGACAAGGAAGGGCAACCTTTTAATGCCTATGTCAAGATGGACAAGGAACAGAACCGCCCACGTTTCTACAAGTGGAACCCTGACAAGAAGCAGGAAACCGGCAAGGAAAAGGTGGTAGCCGTAGCCGAAGAACACAAAACACAGGTTGCAGTGAACAACCAAGGCAAGACCAACGAAGCCACCAAGAACGTGAACGAGCCCTTAAAGTCCGGGCAGACACAGCCCACTGCCGCCCAAAAGCAGAAGCAGGACGAGAAGAAACAGCAGCGCCGTGGACGTAAGATGTAACCCTTAAAACCAAACCTAACTATGATTACTTGTATTATTGCCGAGAAACCCTCGGTAGCCAGAGATATAGCCCGTATCGTAGGGGCAAATGGCAAGCAGGACGGATACTTGGAAGGTAACGGCTATCTTGTTACTTGGGCGATGGGACACCTCATCACCCTTGCCATGCCCGAAGCCTACGGTTTTGCAGCCTATAAAGCCGAAGACCTACCCATCCGTCCAAATCCTTTCAGGCTTATCGTGCGACAAGTGCGAAAGGACAAGGAGTACACGGCAGCCCCCGCAGCACTCAAGCAGCTCAAAGCCATTCGTGGTTGCTTCGACAGTGCCGACCGCATCATCGTAGCCACCGATGCCGGGCGTGAAGGTGAACTCATCTTCCGCTATATCTATCAGCACTTGAACTGCCACAAGCCTTTTGAAAGACTTTGGATTTCCTCACTCACGGACAAAGCCATCCGTGAAGGACTTGCCCATCTCAAGGCAGGAACTGCGTATGACAATCTCTATCATTCTGCCAAAGCAAGAAGCGAAGCCGATTGGCTTGTGGGCATCAATGCCAGCCGTGCCCTGTCCATTGCACGCAAAGGCGGTTACTCATTGGGACGGGTGCAGACCCCGACACTCGCAATGGTCTGCCGTCGGTACATAGAGAATCGTGATTTTTCTTCCGTCCCTTATTGGAAACTCTCCGTAGCAGCAGAGAAAGAGGGCATATCGCTGAAAGCCGTGAGCGATAGTGCATTCGAGAATGAAGCCGATGCACAGTCCGCTCTCGCCATGCTTCGCGAACAGAGCCGGCTTACCGTTACTTCGGTCGCAAGAAAGGTGGGACATACGTCGCCACCCCTCTTGTACGACCTTACCTCCTTACAAAAGGAAGCCAACCGAAAGCACGGCTTTTCAGCAGACAAGACCCTCTCAACCCTCCAAAGCCTCTATGAGAAGAAAATCACGACCTATCCCCGCACTGGCAGCCGATATATCAGCGAAGACGTCTTCGAGGAAGTACCCGCCTTGCTTGGCAAGATTGGACAAAGTCAATCTTGCCCGCTTAACCGTCACTCTGTGGACAACGACAAGGTAACCGACCACCACGCCATCATCCCTACGGGTGAAACTCCATCGGAACTATCGGCAGATGAAACAGCCATCTACCAAATGGTAGTCCATCGTTTCATCGAAGCCTTTTCTCCCGACTCAGAGGAAGAGCGGATGCAGGTGGAACTTACGGATGGTACAAACACTTTCATTTGGAAGGCGTGCCGAAGCATTTCTTTGGGTTGGAAAGCCGTACAACAAGGTATCGGCACGAACGAGGAAAAAGGCAAGGAGGAAGAAGAACAAACTTTATCCGTATTGCCCAATCTAATAGAAAACGAGGTGTTACCACTGCTTTCCTCAGAAATTACCGAGCACAAGACCAAGCCCAAACCGCTTTATACAGAAGCAACGTTGCTTTCCGCTATGGAAAATGCTGGTAAGGAGGTTTCAGATGCAGAAAGTAAAAGAGCGATGGCAGAATGTGGCATCGGTACACCTGCCACCCGTGCCAACATCATCGAAACGCTCATTTTGCGTGAATATATCCGAAGAGAAAAGAAAACGGTAGTCCCGACAGAGAAAGGCTTGGCAGTCTATGAGATTGTCAAGGACAAACGAATTGCCAATGCAGAGATGACAGGCTCGTGGGAACTGACCCTTGCCGCCATCGAAGCAGGACAGATGCCGCCCGAGAAGTTCGCGCAAGGCATCAACTCCTATGTAGAGACGATCTGCGAGGAACTCCTCGCCCTTGCTCCACCGATGCAGAAATCATACCCTACTTACCGCTGCCCCAAATGCGGTAATGAGAGTGTGGGCATCTATGCCAAGATTGCCAAATGCAGGCATGAGGGCTGCGACTTCCATATCTTCCGTGAAATCTGCGGCACATTCCTTTCCGAAGACAATATCCGTGATTTGATAACCACCGGGCGAACACCCATCCTCAAAGGCTTGACGAGCAAGGCAGGCAAGAAGTTCAATGCACGCCTTGTTCTGGGCGAAGACCACACCACCTCCTTTGAGTTTGAAGGAAAGAAAGGAAAAGCACGAGGGAGAAAGTTTACACAGGTTCGGAGAGGAAATAAATTAGTTGAGAGATAGTAAAAAGAACTATTCGTCAGAAATAACCTCCCGACTAATTTTCCCTCTCCATCTTAAAACAGAAAAACTATGGCATACAATAAAAAAGCTGTATTGGAGGGCAATACGGAAGCCATCCGTGTAATCCTCCGATTAGAGAAAGAACGCCGTGAAGCCACCGAAGCCGAGAAAGTCCTGCTCAGAGGTTATCAAGGTTTCGGTGGTCTGAAATGCGTCTTGAACCGATGTGATAATCCCGATGACCTCCGTTATTGGAGTGCATCGGAGCAAAACCTGTTCGCGCCGACCCAAAGACTCAAACAGATGATTTACCGTGATGCCGTCGATGCCAACACCGCCAAACGCTATTGGGAGAGCATCAAGGCAAGCGTACTGACTTCCTTCTATACCGACACCCGTATCGTCTCCGCCATTGCCGATGCCCTAAGTGCCACCGATGTGCAAGTAAGACGATGCCTGGACCCTTCCGCAGGTATGGGAGCCTTTACCGAAACCTTTGCCAAAAGTGCCGGTATGGTCGATGCGATGGAAAAAGACCTGCTGACGGCACGCATCACACAAGCCCTTCATCCTTACGGCAAGGACAATATCTTTGTTCGGCAAGAACCCTTTGAAGCCATCGGAGAACTGGAAGACAAGGACAAGTACGACCTTATCACCAGCAACATCCCCTTTGGCGACTTTATGGTTTATGACCGTAGTTATAGCAAGGGGGAGAATATCCTTAAACGGGAATCCACCAGAACGATCCACAATTATTTCTTTGTGAAAGGGCTGGATGCTATCAAAGAAGGCGGACTTCTTGCATTTATTACTTCGCAGGGTGTATTGGACAGCCCCAAGAATGAAGCCATCCGCCGTTACCTCATGCAGAACAGCCGGCTTATCTCTGCCATCCGCCTGCCGTCGGGTATGTTCTCCGAGAACGCAGGTACGGATGTGGACAGCGACCTCATTGTGCTGCAAAAGCAGAGTGGCAAGGAAATTGGTGAGGGCATCGAGCAGCAGTTTGTACAAACCGCCTCTGTTCCTAAAGGCGACGGCTTTTCTATTGCGTTCAATCATAACTCGCTCTTCGAGGGCGAATGGAAGGATATTTCCCACCGCACGATTGCCACAGACAGACAAATGGGTACGGATCCATACGGCAAGCCCGCTTGGGAATATACGTTTGACGGCGGTATCGAGGATATGGCTGACAGCCTGCGTACACAGCTCTCTTTGGAAGTGGAGCAGCGTTTTGATCGTAAACTTTATGAAACAGGCATACCCATGACCGAGGAGGAATGGCAGGTACACGTGGACAAGATGGTGCAAAAAGTGCAAGAAAACATAAAAACGGAAGGAATACCTCAAGGACAGGAAATCAAGGATAAGGAGGAAAAGAAAGAGGACAAGGAAGACGAAAAAGAAGAAGAAAATGCCTACAATTTGATGCCCGACAGCACCAAGAAGCAACTTCCCAAGCTCTATGCAACGGAAAAACAGCTCATTGGCGACCGCACGGCATACGCTCGCTATTTCTTTCCGATGGGAGCCTATACTGCCTATATGCTGGAATACGACCCCAAGGAGCGCATCGGCTTCGGTGCCGTTACGATGGGCTATGGCTGGGAACTTGGGTATATGTCCCTCAAAGAAATGGAGGAAGTAAAGGTCAAAGGCTTGGGTATTGAGCGGGACTTATACTTCAAACCCACAAAATTGCACGAGATTGCGGAACTGGAAGAGATTGTCAGAGGACAATACACCAAAGAACCTATCATTGAGGAAGGCAAGGATGAAAGCCGTCAGGAAGTTCTGAGACCCGTGCAGGAAGGCACTCAGCCCCAAGAGAAGGTCGAAGATGGTAATAAGATAGTGGGAGATGAAGCAAGAGACGAAGCAGAGACAAAAAAAGAAGCACAAGCTGCACAGGTACTTCCAACAATAGAGCCTGAAAACGAACCTGCTCCCGAAGGTGTCCCCGTAATCACCCTTCAAAGGCAATATGAGCAGGCAAGCCGTGAAATTCGCACGGACGTGGAAGCCCCACGTGAAATGAACGGACAGACGGTATTCTTTGATGAAGACCACCATCCGATTATGGACAGCACCATCGAGACAGAAACAACGGAGCAGCTCTTGTTTGCCCCAGAAGAGTATAGTCTTTGGACACAAGATGTAGCCCGTGTAAATAATGAAATCAAGGAGGCTGCTCAACAAAAGAAGGTCAGCGATAACCAACCACTTTCTGCGAGCAGGCAACCTAAATCGACAAGAAGTACACCCACCAGTCCCCGCAGAAACAAGAAAACTGCATCAGCCCCCGTCAGAGAACCCTCGCTCTTCGACTTTATGGAGGAAGCCGAGCCTCGTAAGCCACAGCCCATAGCAGAAGTCAAGAAAGAGTTTGACGCTTCACCGCGTCCCTTTCTCTCATCGCCCGACTCTCATCTGAGGGACGGCTCTATTGTCGTGCAGAAAGGACAGGTCGGTTTTCTCTCTGACTTGAAACGGCATCCTACCTTCAATCCGATGGACTTGCCCTTTGCCCAGCTCTCACGGCTGAAAGCATACATTGAGATTAGGGAGAGTTATCACCGACTCTATGATTATGAGGCGAACAACCAAGCGGAGGACAAGGAAGAGCGTGAGAAACTCAATCGGCTTTATGACAGCTATGTGGGTCGTTGGGGATGCTTTAACCAGAAGGCAAACACCGATATTATTAAGATGGATGCCACCGGAGTGGAGATGTTGTTTTTGGAACGCTCCGAGAACGGCAAGTACATCAAGGCGGATATCTTCGACCATCCAACGGCTTTCTCCACCTCCGAGCTTTCCATTGCCGCAGACCCGATGGAGGCATTGGGCGCATCACTCAACAAATACGGTACGGTGGAACTTGACTATATGAGTTCCCTGCTTCCCGACATGGAAGAGAGCGATATGCTTTCCGCCTTGGAGGGACGCATCTTCTACAATCCCGAAGAGAACAGCTACGAGGTAGCCGACAAGTTCATTTCAGGCAACGTGATTGAAAAGGCGGAGCGTATCGAGTCGTGGCTCTTGGATCATCCGGAGCATGAGGAAGCGAAACAGAGTCTGACTGCCCTGCGTGCCGCCACTCCCACGCCCATTCCCTTTGCCGACTTGGACTTCAACCTCGGTGAACGATGGATACCAGCCAAAGTATATGGCAAGTTCGCTTCGGAGTTCTTCGAGACGGACATCAGGGTGAGTTATCATTCTAATATGGACGAGTATTCCCTTGTCTGCGACAGAAAGAATGCCAATATCTGGCACAAGTATGCCGTGCAGGGAGAATTTCGCCGTTATGACGGCATCAACCTGCTGAAACACGCACTTCACAATACCATTCCCGACATCAATAAGAGTAAGGAGGTGACAGACAAGGTTACGGGAGAGGCCAGAACCATTAAAGTAAGGGACGGACATGCCATCCAAATGGCGAATGCCAAGATAGAGGAAATCAGGCAAGGCTTCGTGGATTGGCTCGGACGGACACCCGACACGTTCAAGGAGCAGTTGGCCAATCGTTACAACCGCCTTTTCAACTGCTTTGTGCGTCCTAATTTTGACGGTACGCACCAGACGTTTCCCAACCTCGACCTTAAAAGATTGGGCATACCAGACCTTTATAAGAGTCAGAAAGATGCCGTATGGATGCTCAAAACCAATGGCGGAGGTATCTGTGACCACGAAGTGGGTGCGGGCAAGACGCTTATCATGTGTACGGCTGCCTATGAGATGAAGCGATTGGGCTTGGTGAACAAGCCGATGATTATCGGTCTGAAGGCAAACGTTTTCGATATTGCCGACACGTTCCGCAAGGCTTATCCAAATGCAAGGATTCTCTATCCGGGCAAGAACGATTTCAGCAAGCAGAATCGACAGCGTATTTTTAACGACATCAAGAACAATGATTGGGACTGCATTATCCTTACGCATGAGCAGTTTAGCATGATACCGCAGGCTTTGGAGATACAAGAAGCGATTTTGCAGAAAGAAAAAGATTCTGTGGAAGAAAACCTTGAAGTGCTCCGTATGCAGGGAGCGGACATATCCCGTGCCATGCTCAAAGGATTGGAGAAACGAAAGCAGACCTTGGAAGCCAAGTTACAAGGCATTCAAGACAGCATAGCCGAGCGCAAGGACGATGCCGTAGATTTCAAGATGATGGGCATTGACCACCTATTTGTAGATGAAAGTCATCAATTCAAGAACCTAATGTTCAACACTCGCCACGATAGGGTATCAGGCTTGGGCAATCCTGACGGCTCACAGCGTGCGCTTAATATGCTCTTTGCCATTCGCACCATACAGGAGCGGTCGGGCAAGGACTTGGGAGCAACATTCCTTTCGGGAACTACTATTTCCAATAGTCTGACTGAACTTTATCTTTTGTTCAAATACTTGCGCCCGCAAGCCTTGGAAAAGCAGGGCATCAACAGTTTTGACGCATGGGCTGCGGTCTTTGCCAAGAAGTCCACCGACTATGAGTTTTCCATTACGAATGAGATTATTCAGAAGGAACGCTTCAGAACATTCATCAAAGTGCCTGAGCTGGCTTCGTTCTATGCGGAGATATGCGATTTCAGAACTGCTAAGGATATTGGTATTGACAGACCTGAGAAGAACGAGATACTGCATAACATTCCGCCGACACCTGAACAGGAAGAGTTTATCGGTAAGTTGATGGAATTTGCCAAGAAAGGGGATGCCACAATCTTAGGTCGTGCGCCGCTGAGCGAGAGTGAGGAAAAGGCAAAAATGCTGATTGCAACTGATTACGCCCGCAAAATGAGCTTGGATCTACGCATGATAGACGAAAACGGGTACTCGGATCATATTGACAACAAGGCAAGCCATTGTGCAAAGCTACTTAATGACTACTATCAGAAGTATGATGCACAGAAGGGTACGCAGTTTGTGTTCTCTGACTTGGGTACTTACAAGCCCGGTGGAGACTTTAACATCTATTCTGAAGTGAAGCGAAAATTGGTGGAAGACTATCATATCCCGTCCTACGAGATACGCTTTATTCAGGAGTGCAAGAACGAGAAAGCCAAGAAAGCGATGGTTGAAGCGATGAATCGTGGAGACATCCGTATCATCTTCGGTTCTACTTCCATGCTCGGCACCGGTATCAATGCCCAGCAGCGTGCTGTGGCTATTCATCAACTTGACACGCCCTGGCGACCATCAGATTTGGAGCAGCGAAATGGTCGGGCAATTCGTAAAGGCAATATGGTTGCCAAAGAATTTGCGGACAACAAGGTCGATGTGATTATCTATGCCGTGGAGCGGTCGTTGGACAGTTATAAGTTCAATCTACTACATAACAAGCAATTGTTTATCAATCAGTTGAAGACCAATACGCTCGGTAGTCGTACCATTGACGAGGGTTCGATGGACGAGGATAGCGGTATGAACTTTTCAGAGTATGTTGCCGTGCTATCTGGTAATACAGACTTGTTAGAGAAAGCCAAACTCGACAAGAAGATTGCCACGCTGGAATCCGAGCGTAAGAACTTCCTCCGTGAACGTGATGCCGCAACGGGAAAGTTGGCGGAGATTGGCAGTTCCGTATCTTTTCATTCGGACAAGATTAAGGAAGCCAAGGCGGACTTGGCATGCTTTGAGAAGCGTGTCGAGCGTGATAAGGACGGCAATCCTATCAATAAACTTTTCATAAAAGGTGTGGAGGGCAGTACGGACACCAAGGTCATTGCCGCACGCCTGCAGGAGATTAACGACAAGGCACGCACCAAAGGTGAGTACAATAAAATTGGAGAAATTTATAGCTTTTCCATCATGGTGAAAACGGAGAGTACCTCAAAAGATTTGTTTGACTGCTCCGTGAACCGCTTCTTTGTCAAAGGGCAGGAGAGTATCTACTATACCTATAATAATGGTAAGTTAGCTACGGATCCGAAACTTGCGTGTGAGAATTTCTTGGGTGCGCTGGGGCGAATCCCGAAAGTGATAGAATCGCACGAGAAGGAGAAAGAGAAGGTGGCAGCCAATAAGGAAATCTATACTGCTATTGCTAATGGGACGTGGAAGAAAGAGGACGAACTTCGCTCGCTCAAAGGGCAGTCGGCAGAGCTGGACAGAAAGATCGCTTTGACGATTACTGCGGACAAAGAAGGAGGTGAAGAACTCTCCCCAAAATCAGACTGGCAAAATCCTCCTGATGCAGTTTCAGAACACAGTGTAAAAGAGACAATAGTACGTCATAAAGTAAGATTTTGAATCTAAAAGAATAAGTTTGCAACAAAATTATCGAATCTCATTCAGCAAATTCAGAAATAATATGTAACTTTGCAGAACATACCGAGGGCTTGTATGGATTTGACGGCAAGATGAGATGGTATGTAAGCATGCGGAGGCTCGACGGCTACCTCCTAAATCTGAGTGGTCAAAAAATAATTGGCGAAAACAATTACGCTCTCGCTGCCTAATCGAAGCATAGTAGATTACTGGCTTTATTGCGTCACCAGGTGATGCGACGAGACACTGCTCCAAGGATGTTGTTCCGAATCTAAGGGTCAAGCGGTGCAGGTAAATCGGAAATAGTTTGTGTATGCCTCGATGCATAGATGAAATTTAGAGGATAAGGTGTTGGTTGGTGGTTCAGGTCTTGCCAACACTCGAAAACAGGAGGCTGAAATAAGCATGTAGAAAGCATATGGTTTCCTTGTGCGGACCGGAGTTCGACTCTCCGCAAGTCCACTAAAAGAGAAGACTATTAGTTGTTTTTAAGCAGCTGATAGTCTTCTTTCTTATTATGCTCTACTCTCTGAGATCCATAAGATTTTGATGTTTTAATACACCGAAAAAGGGACTGTACCGACAAAGTACACAGCCCCATTTCCCCTTTTTAGAGTGCTAATAAAGCGACAAAAGTCCTTATCGGCACTATTTACGTTGCAAAGGTAGTGTTTATATTCGGATTATACCTACATGATTTCCTCAAAAAAGTTTTGAGTTTATCAATTCCTTCTTGAAACTTCTTTTGATTTTGCTTTTTTAGTCTCTCAATATTGAGCAGTTTCCACTGTACGGATGGGTATTTGGTCAAATCACCAGCACAACATAGATCCCATTGCGGGGAACCTTCTTCAAAAGAGATGATGAAGTCTTTGTCCTCATCTGTAAGACAGGCGTTAACCTTTCTGATAATGTCGTTACGTGAGGACTCATAATCCTTGTATGTGAAAGGAATATCGGTCATTCCCTTGAATTGATGCTCAAGAGCCTCCTCCTGATTAATATCATTAGGGCAAAGTGATTCTATGATGGGCTTGTCACTTCCCAGTAAGCACAGAAATAAACCGTCCTTCACTCCATCCAATGTTTCGTCTTTCATGTACTTGCAATCAAACAAATCACGTGGGTGCTGGCGACTGAGAGCTGCAGCTATCTTACCACCATATAGCTGTGAATAAGGTACGATGCGTGCCTTGCAGTTAGCTTGAAACTCTTTTCGCGCCTTTGGACAGAGGTCCATTACTTCCGTTTCACCGAGTATGCCACGTTTGGTGCCATTCACTTCGATTTTCACCGTAGTGCCATTGTATGTGCATTGCAGTTTCCACACATCCACTTTATGTACCACATGTATTCCCGGTACAGCCCGTTCGATACTCGTTTTCAAATCTTGAAGGTGCAGATTGATATGTGCCAAACTCGTTGAACGTGCCTCCAAGGGTATATAGGTAAGATCTATATCCACGGAGAATTTATCGCAAGTTGTGATAATTACTCTTATCACAAGTAAAATATTATCCAAAGTGCCAATAGATATATATTTCCATTTATTTGATTATCAATAACACTTTTGATAATATTATCAGATAATATTTGTGTTACTTTGTACTTGTGCACCTCAAATGGTGTTCTCAATGTAACATGAAAAGTACAGAAATCAACTCTCTAATAGCCAATTGCGTTTTGCAGATGCGTTTGGATGGCTATGATGAGAAATGTATTGAAACGCATCAACGAAGGTGGCAGAAAGGTATTGTCACGTACATGCACAAAACTGGGACAACCCTGTTTTCTCCAGAAGTTGGAACGTCATTTCTCGCAGATGTCTTGCCGGGATTGGCAGCTTCTACGCAACGAGCCCATCGCAGGAGCATACATCTTTTGACGGAATTTATGCAAACGGGAATAATTCGCCGAAGAATAGTCAAGCTTCACGAATTTCCTCTTGATGGAGAAATAGGCAACGCAGTTCTCCAACATCTCGACTTTTTACGGGAACAGCGACGGTGCGAGCCGACAATCCATAACCACAGGCGTCTATTGAGTTACTTCATAGCTGGTCTCAGTCAAAAAGGAATTGATAGCATATGTGGTATAACAGAGAAAGTCATTGTGGAATTTGTTGATCATGCGCAGACATGTAAAAGCGAACACTTCTATGCCATCCGGCAGTTTTGCTCCTTTCTATATGAAAGAGGGATGACATCAACAAATCTTAGTTATGTGCTTACAAGAAGCAATTTTCCGCAACACGAGAAACTGCCTTCTGTTTACAGTTGCGATGAAATCAAGCAAATAGAAGGTTCTATAGAACAGTCATCGGCAGTCGGTAAACGTGATTACGCAATCTTCCTCCTTGCTTCACGACTGGGATTGAGGGTCTCAGACATAGCCTCATTGACATGGGACAATATAGATTGGGACAATGGCAAAATCACCCTTTACCAATACAAAACTAAAGCCCCAATGGAACTTCCACTTCTGAGGGAAATTGGAGAGGCATTGGTCACCTATGCAAGAGACTCCCGTCCGAAATCCCATCTAAAAGAAGTCTTCTTAACGGCATCGGCACCATACCGTCCGATGACACGCATCAGTCTGAATGGTGTGATTACAAGAATAATGCAGTCCTCGGGAATTGACATATCCAGTCGCAGGTTCGGGCCTCACTCCATGCGTCATTCACTTGCCAGCAATATGCTCCGCCAAGGGACATCCTTACCTGTCATATCAGGTATATTAGGGCACGAGAGTACGCAGACCACAATGGAATATCTCCGGGTGGACATTGTGAACTTGCGTGAATGTGTTCTTGATACCCCTTTAGTTGACGAAGCTTTTTATTTACAGAAAGGAGGGGCATTCTATGATTAATTATACCTTCAAGAGTATCTTCGCTCCTTATTTTACAAGTTTTGTGAAAATGAAAGCAGCGATGGGGTTTACAATATCCAAGATAGAGTACATATTCAAAGAGCTTGACGAAATTTATCGTATCATGCCCCTACACGAACCAGTCTTGACTAAAGAACTGGTGAAGGCATGGCGTGAAAGCCGGTTGAATGACAGCGAGAGGACGCTGTATGATAAATGGTCCATAATAAGTCAGTTTTCCCGGTATATGTGTCATTGCGGATTTGTCTGCTATGTTCCTCCCATGCCAAGGCAGAAAGACAAGTCCTTTATCCCAAGGGTTTTCACCCATGAGGAGATAGAACGTTTTTTCATTGCAGCAGACAGCCTCCGCTTCCATAACATTCAACCCACCTTATGTCTGTTTTCCATGCCCACCTTATTCCGTGTATTATATGCTACCGGAATCAGGATAGGCGAGGCTCTGAATTTGAACATTGAGGATGTCAACCTTGAAAAGGGTACGATACTCATCAGAAAATCGAAAAACCAACGGCAACGTATTGTTCCCATTACGCCTTCTTTGGAAGCTGTACTACACCAGTATATATCCTACAGAGACAGGATGCCTCTCAAGAGCATACGGCACAAAGAATCGCCATTGTTCATTTCACATACAGGAGGAAGGGTACTGAAAGGTACTGCTTACAAGTGGTTCAGGAAAATACTCAAATTGTGTGATATTCCTTTTATTGGAGGAAACCGTGGTCCAAGAGTTCATGATTTGCGACACACTTTTGCAGTCCATTCTCTAATGAAGCAGGTAAAGTCTGGTAAGGACATGTATTGCCTGCTCCCGATCCTTTCCGTGTTCATGGGGCATAAAACCTTATTGGGAACAGAGTCCTATATACGTCTAACCTCTGAGATGTTCCCTGAACTGAACCTGCAAATCGGTGCCATATCATCTTATGTATTCCCCTCACTTGAAAAAATGGTAAGAGAATATGACGAAGAATGACTTTGCTAAATTTCTGAGGGGATTCTTTACTGAATATCTCTCGGCTGAACGGGGTGTAAGCTCCAATACATTGCGTTCATATGGAACCGCATTCGCTTCTTATCTTGACTTTATGAGGGTTAAGAGAAAAGTGGATGCTGAGAAACTTACACTTGAACATATGGGCCGCAAAAATGTCCTTGACTATTTGGACTGGTTGCAAACTGACAAGTCCAGTTCTGTATCGACCAGGAATCAGAGGCTGGCTGCAATCCATGCTTTTTGCCGATATATGCAGTACGAGGATGTCACGCGCCTATATCAATGGCAGGAAATACTTGGTGTCAAGATGAAAAAGGCAATCAAGGGTACCATGAATTATCTGACGATGGATGCTGTTAAAGAATTGTTAGCGCATATACCGCAGACTACCATGCGGGGGCGTAGAGACCTCGCCATGCTCTCCCTGCTGTATGAAACCGGAGCCAGAGTACAGGAACTCATAGACCTTAGACCGGTTGATGTCTGTTTGTCCAAGCCATACTATGTAACACTCTTTGGCAAAGGAAACAAGAAAAGATTGGTGCCCATCCAAGATGCCCAAGTATCAATCCTACGCAAATATATGGAAGAAAACCATCTGCTTGAACTGAGAATGAATCAGCGCCCTCTCTTTCAGAATGGTCGTGGAGGAAAACTGACAGGAGCAGGCATAACCTATATCTTAAAAAACTATGCAACGATGGCCAGAACTGCCACAGAAAATCTCATCCCTGAAAAAATCAGTCCTCACTGTCTTCGCCATAGTAAAGCTATGCATCTGTTACAGGCAGGAGTGAATCTCGTTTATATAAGAGATATTTTAGGTCATGTGTCAATCCAGACAACTGAAGTATATGCACGTGCAGACTCCAAACAAAAGCGGGAAGCTTTGGAGAAAACATATACTTCAATCCTTCCACAAGAGGAAGATAATAAACCTTCATGGGAATCTGATTCTGAACTGAAAAGTTGGTTAAAAAACTTAGGACGGTAGTAATATTATCCAAAGTGATGGCAAAAAGTATCCCTGATAAGCAATTAATAATCAGTCGTGCAAAAGTCGTACTTTGGATAATATTTTACTTGCGATAAGAATATCGTGGCATATTCTGATGAAACAAGTTGATAGCCGTTCCACCATGCACGGCAAAATCTTTGATTCTATACACCAAGGGCATGATGCGTACCAATAGTGCCACCTGACTTTTGTACTGAAGATTATTCATAGTCGTTCAATTCTTTTGGGATTGTCATTTTATACTTACTGAGATACACCCCCGACTTTACCAATTGCAATTTTGTAGTTCCCAAATTTATCTTAGATAAGTCTAATTCTTCAAACCAATAATGGTTTGCTTTTTCAGCCATATATAAGAATAGACGCTTCATCTTATAGTTCTTGGTTGTTTCCAATAACGATTGAACAACCTCTGAACGCAATGTTGTTAGCTGTTCCATTATATAGTACAAGTCCATGTAGTTGTATTGCCGCGGCGATAGTAACAAGCATTCCATAAAAGCCTGTTCTGGAGTAGACGCGAGTAAATTCCAATCTAAATAAGACAAAGTCGTTATTTGTGCTTGCATAAATGCGTCTGTTTTGAAAAAATGAAAATCACGGTCGAATACGTTAAGCTTCATCCATTGAGGCATTCTCTCATTGGTAGCAGTTATCACCAGCAATGGCTTACCCATTGGCACATAATGATTAAAGCCCCATAATTCTAATGCAGAATGAGCAGCTATACGGAACTTCTTTCCTAACTGTTCATTAAACGACTGCAATGCACCATAGGCAGATAGGTTATCCCCAGTACGGTACATTACACCTCTACATAGAGGTGTTAACCATCCCGATATGCGGTATCTTTTCAATAGCTGACTGGAATATCCTCGTCCTGTTAGCCATTGAGCAAACAACAATCCGTTTTTTTGTCCTAATTGGAGCATTTGGTTGATTTTGTTACCTGTAGATACACTCATAGTTTACTTGCTTGTATTTATTTCAACCGCAAAGATAAGCAAATCATTTCAAATAATAGCTTATTGGTTGAAAATAATTCCCATAAATAAACTAATAGTTGATTTACTGTCCTAAAATTTAACTATCTTCTTCATATTCATGTTTATTTTAAGATGTGCCATAAGTTAGAATTCGGCAATAAACAAATTGCTTGTTGATCACCAACATTCTCGTTTATGAAGCATATCGTCTATCTCGTCACGAAGAAACAGCAGTCTACCATTCGCTTTGAGATATGGGATCTTTCCTGCCCATACCCAATTGTAAATGGTTTTCTGCTCTACTTTGAGAATCTTCGACACGTCGATTATGTCAAGATACTCTGGTTTAAGAGGCGGATGAATAGTTGTGTCAACAGATTGCTCTTTCATCACAAGCAGTTGGTCGAGTTTGCTCTCGACAGTTCTCAAGCTGTCAAACAATCGCTTGCACCAATCGTTCTCTGTTGTCTGTTCTAAGTATGGCATAGCTCACCCTTTTGATAGTTACCACTTGCGTCCTGCGACAATATACACTGCTCTTTCATATAGGCAATGTACTTCTTTGCCGTTCGATCTTTGATTTCCATTTCACACATCAATACATCACATAACTCTTGATATGAAAGTCTTGCTTTAGTACGAAATGCAGATCTTACAACAGCCAAGAGCTCATCCGTCTTGCGCTTTTCCTTGTCCTCTTTCGATTTCTCGCCACGGTAAACGTGCATATCTGCTTGTTTGTCCCAACCGAAAAGCGTCATCGGCACGTCAAGCGGACTGCCGTCTCGTACTTTCAAAGCCTTGACGACCGAGTATTCGGGATTGTCATCTTTTTCAATGGAGAGAATGCCCGCAGCCTTACGTTGCAGTTCCGAGCCGATATGTCCCCTGAGCTTGATACCGTTTGGCACAAAATGTAGTACACAAATAATACAAGTATTGTAGATGCCTGCCAACCGATAGAGTTCATCCACGATGGCTATGCTCTCCGTTTCATCATTGGCAGAGCGTATCAAATCTGCGATACCGTCAATCACCACAAGATGTATTCCTCCGTGCTTATGGTGGAACAAGTCCATGCTCTCACGAATGATTTTCAATCTGTCTTTGCGAGAAAGAGAAGCCAAATAAAGAGAATGGTAGAACTCTGGTACGGACTTGATCCCAGCTCGCCGAAGTGTCTTGCCCAAGTTCTTGTGCAGTTGTGCTTCAGATTGTTCCGTATCATAGTGAAGTACGGCTAAACCTTTGGGATTGGCAGTTACTTCCAACCCTAATGTTTGTTCGGCCTGTAATCGTTCCGCACCAAGTGTGCCGGCAAGGATTGCAGCAATGTAATTACTTTTGCCCGTTCCTTCTCCGCCAGTGATGCAAAACAGGTTGTCTTGCGTTCCAAGAGGAACACTATTTACTGCTACCACCGACTTTGAAGCATCTGGTGGATTGTCATAGTCTATTTCACAAGATTGCAATATCATCATCGTCTGTGCATACATATTTGTGAATATATCAGAAAGGAGATTTTTTAAGTCGTTCACTCCATTGCCCAAGGCGAAGAAATCCGATATATCTTTCTCTGTTTTTGTGCCTTGTAAGGGTAATGTTAAGTGAAGCACTTTAAACTTGGATAGAACTTCGACTTGTCGCTTAGCCTCTCTTAATCCTGTTTCATCCGTATCATACAATATAATTAGATGTCGAAAACGGAGCAACAGTCCCTCAATGATATTCTCTGGTATCTGTGCCGTCTCGCTGTTGAAGCAGATAGCGTTGAATCCATGAGCCGAGAGTGAAAGCACATCCTTCTCTCCACCCGTAATGAATATCATATCGCCTTTGCTGGGCAACTGCTCAAAACCGAATACATAGTCATCTACTTTCTCGCCTCCATAAAGGAAACGTAGCTTGCTTTTAGGACGATAGACTTTCACGAACTTACCAAGGCAATAGGCAAACATAGGCTCCTCTTGCGTAGAAACAAGTGAGAATTGCTTGCCTTGGCTTGAAATGGATTCATAGCGTGCTAATGATTTCACATGGAAGCGTTGCAAAGTCCTGGCATCAATGCCGTATCGTCGCCAAAAAATTCGTTCCTCTTCTCCAAGGGGCTGCTCAATATATGTAAACCACTTCTCGTTTGTCATGGAAGTATTAAGGTCGGGTGGAGGTAATATAGGCTGCTTTGAAGGTTTAATTAAGACAGGTCGCTGATTACCGTATTCTTTTCTTTCTTCAAGACTAATATTGAGTTGTAAATCTCTGATGATTGTTTCAAGAACATTCATAAAATCTTTTCTCACGTCCAAACCGAGCATAGTTGCTGCAAACCAGAAACAATCACCTGAGTAGGCATCATTTCCAAAATCTTTCATGCGGTAGCAGCCTGACTTATTGTCGAGGTAGATATTGCACGATGCACGTCTGTCATCATAAAGTGGATTACGGAAGTTGCGTTTGGGTACAAAGTTGATGGGCATGTAGAAGCAGAACACCTCCAGTCCTTTGTTAGTCCGACTTAGTATTTCTTCTTTGATGTTCATAATTCTTCAAATAAGGTTTGAGAATCCCCCATGTAGCCTTTAAGGACACCATCTTTGTAGGCGTTCAGACGTTGTAATGCCTCCAAGCGGCGAAAGCCCTTGAATGTAGCCCTGCCTGTCTTTACAGAAAGATAGAGCCCCTTGAATGGATAGACCACATGATTGCTTGATACATACCGATAAGGAATAGAGTTGGCTTCCCGCCATCTAGCAAGGGAAGCCTTTGATATACCAAGCAGATGCAAGACATCTGACGTACTCAATTCAATCTTCTCTTCTAATACAGAGTAGTCACGCTTTAGCTCTCTGATAAAGCATGCTATCTGTCTGAACTCTTCGCGAAGAGTTTGAAGCTCATTCATTAGGGAGCGTGTTTCATGGTTTTCCATCATCATTAAGTAAGTTTTGGCAAAGTTCTACAATAGCTGACATAAATGGTTTCATCAGGTTCTCCTTGTCATGTCTTGTTAGATGCCCTTTGAACTCTTTCATGAAGTTCACTATCTTCATTCCATCACTTGGCATAACCTTCATTAAAACTTTGATAAGTTCATCCAGTTCAATTGTTTCATAAAGATTCTTCACATGGGCTTTTGGTTTGGTCATCGACTCTATAGTCCCCAAAGGCAGATGGACGATTAGAACTTCTTTTCCCAAACCTGCCGCACATTTCCGATATGTGCTGAGCCTGATGTCTTTTCCCATCTTGCAAGCCTTTAGGAAATTTGAATACTCGATACTACTTGCATGAGCAGCATCTTTTGCATTGACGCATGAAAGAGCTAAAGTTTCAAGCGTAGGACAACCGATGTACAGGTGCCCCTTTAGTTCTGAGTTGCTGTTTTTGTTTGCCATAATACATTGGACTATAATGATTATGGCTGCAAAGTTCCTAATGAAATGAGCTTTTAACGGAATATCAAAATACCATTGTCTGGTAATATAATACCATTTTATATATTGATTATCAGCTGTATATCACATGTGGCAAGGCTCTTCAGTGCACGGTGCAAGCCTATATATAGATAGGTCTTGCACCGTGCACTGAAAAATTGTAGCCACAAGCTTTCTAAAACATTTTTACTCAAACATTTGGAAGATGTATCATCTTTTTGTAACTTTGAACCCGAAAACAAGAAGTCTATGCAACTTCTGTGCGTTCTCTCAAAAATATCTGAAATGGCTACAGATTGGCTACAGTAAAAATTGAGGTTCGGCTAAATTTCTGAATATCAAGGACTGATATAGGTAAGTTCATTTACCGCCAGGTCCACGATGTGGACTCCGAAAGGAGAAAGCGATAAGAAGGTATTGTTTAGTTAATTGCCGCTACTTTGACGAGTTGCGGCAATTTTTTTTGCTGGGTTGCAACTTTATGCCATCCCTGTGCGTCAAATAAGCAAATGAGAATGGACAAATTAAAATAATGTAGTATGAAAAGGAATATTCTATTGTGTTTGGTAGCCTTGTTGGGGTGGGGGATATGGACTTCCTGCCACATTGACAATCTTCTTGAAAGGGCTAACGGTGGAGAAAAAGCACCCGATAAAGTGCTGAATGGGTTGCAAGATGCGCCGGGAAGATTTTCGGAGGCAACGGTGATATCCGGTTTGTCTGGACTAGCCGATCTTGTACGCAATAGCGGACAACGGAGCCTGCGTGCTGCAGAATCGGCGACATCGGGATGGGGTGGCAAGACGGTGAGCCAGACCTATCGGCTTGAAGGATTCAATGAGATAGAGTGTAGTGGAGTTGCCCAAATTTACTTCACACAAGGTGACCGCTATTCGGTAAAAGCCACAGCTGACGAAAAATTGTTGAAATACCTGAAGATGAAAGTAAGTGATGGTGTGCTCGTTGTGGAGACTAAGATAAACCGGGGCATCAACAATGCGAAAATCAGGGTAGATGTCACGGCACCCCATCTGAAAGGTGTAGAGATTTCGGGTGTATCGGGATTCCATGCCGCCAACATTGTGGCAGACGACTTTGAAGTGGAACTCTCGGGAGTTTCCGTTTGTGAATTCTCAACCATCAAGTGTCGTACATTCAGTGGAGAACTGAGTGGAGTGGGGAAAATAAGCGGCCGTGTTGCAGCCCGTAAGGCAGAGTTGGATGTGTCAGGCACGTGCAAGGGTACACTTGACATCGCTGCCGATGTGCTTTCATTGGAGCAGTCGGGGGCTGCCAAGATGGAAGTGAATTTTAAGGGACGACTGGCGAAAGTGGAGAACAGCGGTGCTGGCTATCTCAATCTCCGGGTTAATAGTGATCTACTTGAGGTGGAAAACAGTGGTGTATCACGAATCAAACTTTCCGGTGTGGCTGCACGTACCAAAATTTCGAGAAGTGGTATGTCGAAAATAGATACCGATGCACTCAAGAAGCGGTAAACTCCGAGTTTTTGCCCTCGTTTGCGACAGAGGCATGCTCCCTTAAACTATAAAAATAAATCTCTCTCTCAGTTGAAGCATGCAAATGGCTTCGACATAAAAACCGCCGTATGGAAGGAAGTGTCCTTTGTCATACGGCGGCTGTTTATTGTGTGGTACGTGGTCCTTTTATTCTTTATTCTCGGCATCGATGGCCTTGATTTTCTGTTTGACAAGTTCCATGTCGTCTTTCAGTTTCTGCACCTTTCGGTTCATCTCGTCAATGAGACTGTTGCCTTTTTTACTGCTGGCATTGAGAAATCCGAGGTTGTTCTCGTAGGTGTTGATCTCCTGTTTGAGTCCCTCGTAGCGTCGCATGAGCCGGCCCCGCTCGTTATCCAGTGCGTCCACTCCTCGTTCGGCCACATTCTTGAGGTTGCTTTTGAAATTGTCAAGTTTGCGGCGAGCCACCGAGATGTTGAGGTCTTTATACAGTTTGTCAAGTACATCGTGATATTCCTTATATATCTTGTCCTTCTCCTTGAAAGGTACATGACCGATAGCCTGATATTCCTCAACCAGTTTCTGCACACTTTCCTGTAAATTATCACCAGCTGACTCGGCAAGTGCTTTCAGTTGGGTGATAATGTCTTTTTTCTTCGAGAGGTTGCTGTGCTCCTCATTGCGGGTACCTGCATTTGCCGCATTGCGCGCTTCGAAAAACTTGTTGCAGGCACCGAGGAAGTCATTCCATAGTTGGTCGCCCAACCGTCTGGGAACAGTGCCGATGGTCTTCCATTCCTTTTGCAGGGCGATGAGCTTGTCACTGGTAGATTTCCAATCGGTGCTGTCGGCCAAAGCCTGAGCTTTTTCTACAAGCACTTTCTTTTTCTCGGCATTTTCGGCATACCGTTGTTTCAGTTCTTTAAAGAATAGGGCTTTACGGCCAAAGAAGTCGTCACAGGTTTTGCGGAAACGCTCGAAGATTTTTACGTTCATCTTCTGAGGGGCGAATCCTATCTTCTTCCATTCCGATTGGATGTCGATAATCTGCTTGGTATGTTTCTCCCAGTCGGCTGTACCTTTGTTTTCTTCCTTGGCAATAGCCTCCACCTTTTCGCAGAGAGCTGTCTTTTTGGCAAGATTGTCTTCTTCCTGTGCCCTCAACTGCTCGAAGTGTTGCTGATGTTTCTTGTTGATCACAGTGCTGGCTGCCTTGAAGCGGGCCCATATCTCCTCTCGCTGTTCCTTGGCCACAGGACCGATTTCGCGATATTGTTGATGCAACTCCTGCAACTGGTGGAACGCACTGATGATGTCGTCTACCTCGTCGAGTTTCTCGGCAGCCTCACAGAGTTTGGTCTTGAGCTCCAGGTTCTTCTTGAAGTCAAGCTCGCGGGCTTCACTGTTGAGTTTCAGCAAGTCGTAGAACTGTTCCACATAGAACTGATAGTTACGCCACAGTTCATTGGCTTTCTCGGCTGGCACAGCCTTGATTTCCTTCCACTGTTGTTGCAGCGCCTTAAATTCCTGATATGATTTGTTGGCCTCTTCGGGCGAAGTGGCCATGCCTTTTATCTTTTCGATGATATCGAGTTTCTTTTGCAGGTTCTCCTTTTTTTCGTTTTCCTGCTCCTGAAACTGTTTGGCACGCTTTTCCTTGATGAGTATCATTTCGGCCTTAAAGGTCTCCTCGTCCTCATCCGGAGTCACCTGATATTTGTCCGGATCTCCTCCGTTGTCGAGATATGCCTTCTGTTCGGCTTCTCTTTCAGCTATGTGTAGCTTGTAGAAAGTCGTCTTGAGGTGATCCACCTCGTCTTTCTGCGGTTGTTCCTCGCCGTGGGCGAGTTCTTTCACCCTTTTCAGTACTTCTTGTTTAGTTGAATAGACGGTCTTGACAGCCTCTTTCGCTTCCGCAGCTTGGGGGGCATCGGTATCCGGAGTCGTCTGGTCGACAACTTCAGCCGGCATGTTTTCAACTGGTGAGGCCGTAGGCTCCACCTGTTTCTCTTCTACTGCATTTCCCTGTTCGAGGATGTTTTCTTGAGAGTCCATCATTTAACTGCTTTTAGTTTATGACATGATATTCCATCACTTCGCTTTTCTCATTGAATCCACCGGATAGGTTTTGTTTTTCAAGACCTTGGTGTTTTGCGAAGCCCTTATGTTGTGCAAACTTAGTTAAAAATATCGTAATTACCTAATTTTAGGTCTTTTTTTTATAAAAAATCGCTTAAACAAGCCTTTTAAAACGCAAAATCCACCATGACCCCCCCGACACTATGACGGATAGTACGAGCGCAATGGCAAAGCCGAAACGGCTCGTCTCCATGCCGTTGACGAGGTTCATGCCGAAAAGAGAAGCGATGAGTGTGGGAAACATCATGATGATGCTCACCGAGGTGAGTGTACGCATCACGGTATTCATGTTGTTGTTGATGATGCTTGAATAGGTGTCCATCGTCGATTCCAGAATATCGGAATAGATGCTGGTTGTTTCCCGGGCCTGAGTCATCTCGATATTGACATCCTCAATGAGGTCGGCATCGAGTTCGTCCACTTGCAGTTTGAATTTCAACTTAGCTAACAGATTTTCATTTCCTCGGATAGAGGTGATGAAGTAAGTGAGTGAGTCTTGCAGCCGGCTTAGGCCGATGAGGCTCTCGTTGTTCACGTCTTGATCAAGATTACGTTTGGCCTTTTCGATGAGGGCATTGATTTGTTTCAACCGTTTCAGATACCACACGGCCGAGGAGAGGAACAGGCGGAAAGTGAGATCTACATAGTCGGTGAACCCTTCGCCCCTTTTCTGCTGATAGCCCACAAAGTCCATCATCATCGTCGTCTCGTAGTAGCACACGGTGATGGTCACGTCACGCTTGTGTATGATACCCAGCGGCACGGTGGTGTAAGGTGTGCGCGAGCGTATTTCTTTCACGTAAGGGATACGCAGAATGGTGAGCATCCATCCATCGTCGTATTCGTAGCGGGCCCGCTCGTCGGTATCGCTAATGTCGGAAAGGAAGTAGTCGGGTATGTTGAATTTCTCTTCCAGCATATCCCGGTCTTCGTCCGTGGGGCAAGTCACTTGTATCCAGCAGCCCGGCTGCCACTCCTTGAGTGCAGTCAGTTTATCGGTAATGTTCCAGTAGGTTCTCATCGTTGCTTATCTCCACAATAATAATAGGTGTGGGGATTAGCAGCTTGCAAAATCCTCACGCCTTAGAAATTGTAATTTTCCGCGTGATAATCGTCCATGTTGTTTATGAATGTTTCTGTTTTGCGTTGCAAAGGTAGTGTAAAAAAGGTAAACTACAAAATAAATGGTTGTTTATTTTGCAGTACTTTCTCCTGCAGGCTGAACTTTCGCATGGCTTCCGCCATTCATCTGTAGGTGAAGTAGGAGCCTCCGTCGCTGTGCGCGTATTGCCGTAGCAACCGTTGTATGAATTCGGCATTGGCCCTCACCTTGTCTTCGCACCCGTCATAGCCGTTGATGAGCACCATGAGGTGGGTGGTGGCAATGTCTATTTTCGTGCGCTCATTGTCGCTGGTGGGTGTGCCCACTCCGCCACGAGCATCACGATAGACCGGCAGCCCGGTTATGTTGATGATGCCCCTGCCAATGCCTTCGTAGGGTTCTCCCTCGCGCCCCACACCCAGGGTGAGCGTGTCGCCCTCAAACTTGTCGGCATCAAATCCGCCTATGCTGTAGCCGTATGCAATGCTGGCAAGGTTGGTGAGATCCACAAGCGTGTCTATTTGGTAGAGTTCTTTGCCCTGCAACAGACGGCGGATGAGGGCTTCCGAGGCTGGCCTGTAGCGTGACGGATCTTTGCCACAGGCACGATACACGCGGCGTGTGGCGGCAATACCGCTGATGTCTTTCAGCGTCTCTGTGGTCAGTTCGGCCTTGAATTTCTCGCCCAATGCCTTGATTTCTTCCCAAAGCGGTTGGCAGAAAGGCGTATTCTTCACCTCAGCCTCCACGCAGGCTCCCACAAATCCCGGGCATACCGATTCTATCTCCTGTGATACAATAATGTTCATTGCATTCTGTTTTGTAGTTTCTTTTCTGGATAAGCAGTGTTGATGATTCAAAATTACAGTTTATTTTCGAGAAATATTCTCTGGCATTCCTAACATTTGTTTTTATCATCGGACCATCTGTCTTCTATTTTCTAATCTCCTTTCAAGCATCGGGTTACGACGACCGTTCCATGCCCCGTTTCCGGAAAATCCATATTTCCACCGAATTGATGATATTCTGCCACAGAATGTAGCAACCGGGGCCCACGGAGGAGAGCGGATGGAGGAATGCCGTGGCCACCCAGATGGAGAAAGCCGTATTCTTCTGGCCGAGCGACTGGCCGGCTTCGATGGTCTTATCGAAATAGTGCCCTATGAAACGACCGGTGGCAAACTGGATGATGCAGAGCAGCAGGCCCATCACAGCGATGGAACAGAGAAAGAAGACAGAGGTGTGTTCCCATGCTTCGACAATGTTCATGGCGGTGGTGCCGGTGACCACGACAAGCGAGCAGCCCCATAGATAGTAGCTCAAATCCTTGACGCTGACTATCCGGCGATGGAGACGCTTGAACCGGTGCTTGACGATGTAGGCGCACAGCATGGGGAGCAGCAGCACGATGCTCACCTTATATAATATGGTGAGAAACAAGGGAAAGAATGCCGCCACTTCAGCTGCCTCACCATCCGCTGCCGGAAGTAGGGGGAAGCAAAGGGGGATGAGCAGGGCAGAGATGAAATTGGAGATGAAGGTATAGGTGGTCATTTCTTCCAGACTGCCCCCCAGTTTGGCTGTCACCACAGCCGCCGCGGCTGCGCATGGCCCGATGATGCACACCAGTATGGCTTCCATCATGATGAGGGCGTTGCCCCTGAGATTGAAACCGATGATGATTCCCAACTGCGCAGCGACGAAGACCACTTGCTGTATGCCTATCCAGAAATGCCACTTTACAGGCAGCAGTTTCCTGAAATCGACCTTGCAGAAAGTGACAAAGAGTATGAGAAACATGAAGTCGGGCAGCACATTTGCATTGTGGGGCGCATACCATTGGCCTATCGGGCGGAGAGCAGGGACGAACCGGAAAAGCAGATAGACAATGCCCCCCGTGCCCATAGCCACGGGGAGCGTCCAGTTTTTGATGAAGCTGACGAGTGCGTTCATGTGTGAATGCTTTTAACCGATGCAAAGTTACACCAAAAAAGCGTAACGGCAAAGATAAAACGGGGTTTTATCCGGCTGTTTTTCCGGCAAGATAGCGTTGGAATTTCTCTCTGAAGGCCTCCGTCACATGGATGATTTCGTTGCCGATGTAGATGCAGTTGTTTTTGTCTACCGACCTTATTTTGTCGAGTGCGACGATGTAGCTGCGGTGCACGCGCAGGAAGCGGCCTGCGGGTAGCAGGCCTTCTACGGCCGTCATAGTCAGGTGGGTGATGAGTGTCTCCCCTTTAGCGTGCTCTCGGTGGGAGTCGTCGGGCAAGAGCTGAAACACCACATAGTCTTTCATGCCCATCACAAAGAGCAGCCGGCTCAGTTCCACCCGTTTCAGTTCGCCGTCGGCCTTGATAAACAGTGCGTCGTCGGTCGCAGTCTCCGTGGGCTGTTTGGTTGGTGCGTCTGCGGCTTTCTCCCGCAGTTCAAACCATTGTTTGGCCTTCTCGGCTGCGGCCAGAAACTTGTTGTAGCGAATGGGCTTGAGCAAGAAGTCGAGCGCGTTCACCTCGTAACTGTCGAAAGCATATTGCTTGAATGCCGTGGTGAAGATGATGCGGGTGTCGTCGGGCACCATGCGCGAGAGTTCCATGCCGTCGAGGTCGGGCATTTGGATGTCGAGAAATACGAGGTCGGAGGGATTCTCCCTCAGGGCCGAGAGTGCCTCTACGGAGTCGGCATAGCTTGCCCGGAGGGTAAGAAAAGGCGTGCGGCCGATGAAGTTTTCGAGCAGCCGGATAGCCAGCGGTTCGTCATCTACGATGATGCAGGTCAGTTGTTCCATAGTCTGATGTTTACGTAATAGGTGTCGCCATCAGGACCGCATACGAAGTCGTGGCGGTCGGGATAGAGCAGTTGCAGTCGCCGGCGCAGGTTCTCAGTGCCTATGCCCGACCCGCTGCGGTTGCTGTCGCCTTTAGGATAGTTGCTGTTTTCGCATGAGAAGGCGAGGCTTCCGGCATGCACGGAGAGCGAAATGTGGATGAAAGAGGGCTTGCTGCTGCTCACTCCATGTTTGAAAGCGTTTTCTATGGGCGATAGAAAGAGCATGGGGGCTATCGGGAGTGCCCCGTCAACGGTCTCGAAATCTGTCGTTATGACCACGTTAGGGCCGCAGCGCAGACTCATCAGGTCGATGTAGTTTTGCATGAATTCCACCTCGCTGCCCAGTGCCACGCGCTCCGAGCGTGTCTCGTAGAGTGCATAGCGCAACAGATCGCTCAACCGGCCTATCTTGTCTTGTGCCATGTCGGCATCTATCTGTGTGAGGCTGGAGATGTTGTTGAGCGTGTTGAAAAGGAAGTGGGGATTGAGCTGGTTCTTCAGCCATGCCAGTTCGGCCTCTGTGTTTCTCTGTCGTTCCTCGGCGAGTTGTCGTTTCAGTTGTTTTTGGTGCAGATAGTAGTGGCGGCCTATGGCCAGTCCTATCATGGCATAGTTGATGACTATCAGCACCACGTGGAATATATAAGTGCCGATGCGGGTGGCTTCGTTCCACACCACTTGCGAGCCGTCGGGGCCGTGGAGTAATATCTCGCGGTTTAAAAGGAGGATGATGCCAAGATTCAACAGCCAGAAAAGCCACCGTTTGATTTTAGGATGCTTTTTCGATTCGTAGATTTTCGGGACGAGCAAGTAGTTGTTTAATCCGAAAACAATCCAGAGTATCAGGAGCAGCGAACTGGTGATTCTTATCGACTCCCAAGCGGCATCAAGATTTTTCTCGATGCTGAAGATCACGAGTGACCATATCCCGGTGAAGGTGAGATAGAGGAATGTCTGTTGGCCGAAGAAGACCACTTCGGAGTGTTTGAGTCGTTTTTTCATCATGCTGCATTGTTAGAGAGGCGGATTTCCGGCAGGAGATCCGCCTCTGTGTTTTTACATGCCTATACCGGTTCCAGACCCGATATTGTTCAGTTGCTGGCTCTCCGACTTCCGTTCTCCGAAGTCGTTGTTGATGCGGCTTTGCCGTTGGCGGAATTGTTTTTGGGTGTTGCCGAATTTCCATGTGACCGTGAGCCGCACCATCTGTATGGGTACGAGGATTTTAGTATGCTGCTCGAAGTCGGCCCCGTGGCTGTAGCTGTTCACCCGATACTTACCCGTAAGCGGCACCACGTAGAGCAGGCTCAGTGTGAGCCGGTCTTTGCAGAGGTCTTTGTTGAGCGAGGTGAACAGCAGGCTGTTGCCGCTCTGGTAGCCCTGAAGGTCGTAGTGGCGGGAGTTGGCATACACGCCGAGCGACCATTTCAGCAGCCACGGCAAGGTCTGTTGCAGGGAAGCATAGCCCATGGTCTGCCATCCGTGGTTGCGCCGGTTGAGGGTTGAGGAGCGCATGTCTCCGTAGTCCAGGGCGGCATTGAGCATCAGCGTGGTGTTCTTGCCCGCCATCCAGCGCATGAAGGTGTTGAAGCTGGTCCACCGGTTCTTCACCACGTTGCCGTAGGTGGTGTGCAGCCGGTTGTCTTCCATGAACGAGTAGGTGGCAATCTGGTTGTTGCACAAGTTTTGGCCGAGCGTGGCGTTGACCATCAATTTGGGTGAATAGTAGTTGAACACGAGGCTTATGTAGTGTGATTTCTCCACATCGAGTGCCGGATTGCCATAGCTCACGTTGGTGGGATTGGAGTTGTCACGATAGGGGTTGAGGTAGGTCACGCCCGGGCGGAGTATGCGCATGTTGTAGTTGAGTCCCAGATTGGTTGTGGGCGCAAGGTTGTAGCTCAGTGTGGCCGAAGGCACGAGATTGCCGTAGTGCTTGGAGAAGTCGCTGCCCGCCCCCTTGCGGAAGTCGATGTTTTCCCAGGTGTGCTCGTAGCGCAGACCCGCTTTGGCGCCGAGCTTGCCCAGTGCGGCGCGGTATTCGGCGTAGCCGGCCAATATTCGTTGTGTGTTTTCGTAATCGGTGCTGTTGGCCTCGTCATAGTTTTTGGCATTGCCCGCAATGTTGTAGAAACGCGAGTCCGACGTGTTGCGGTGAGAGATGAATTTGGCTCCGACATCTAATGAGTGGCCTTTGGCCACCGGGGTGGCATAGTCTATCTGCACGGTGTGTTCCGTGCTGCGCAAATGGGCATCCGAGTAGCGGTCGGTGAGGTTGAGTCCCGTGATGCCCGAGGGGGCATCGTAGCGGCTCTCACTCTCCGATCGCGACGGGTTGGCGGTGAACAGGTAGCTTGCCGTGAGGCTGCGTGTGTGTTCCCGGTTGAAGAACCGCTGATAGTCCATGCTGCCGTTGAAGCCGAAGTTGTGGTATTTGTCGGCCCTTTGGGCGGAGTAGGTGAAGCCGCTGCCGTAGCTGCCGCCCGAGAGTGAGGTGCGTGGCAGTCCGTCGGTGGATGTCCGGTACTGCGTGATGCCGATGTTGGCATTGAGGGTGCTCATCGAGTCGAGGGCGTAACCCAGACTCATGTTGCCCATGTTGAAGGGAGTCTTGTTGTCACTGCGCTGTTCGTAGTGCATCTGTGAGTTGCCGCCCGGGGCCGTCTGGGTGCGGTCGATGGATATGCGTATGTTCCGGTTGCGGTTGAGATTGTGCGTGGCATTCGCGCTGTAGCTGAATTTCCCCTGCTGTCCGCTGACGAAAGCTGAACCGCTATATCCTCTGTTGCCCGCAGCCAGACTCACATTGCCGTTGTAGCCGTTGAGGCTTTCAGTGCCTTGACCGCCCGCGTGGTTGAGGACGATGTTGAGCACACCGCCCGTCCCCTCCGCGTCGTATTTGGCTCCGGGATTGGTGATCACCTCAATGTTTTTCACCATCGAGGCCGGCAGCGACTTGAATATCTGCGAGGCATTGGCCTGAAACATCGGGTTGGGCTTGCCGTCTACATACACCTTGAAGCTCGCCGAACCGTTCACACTGATGTAGTCCTGTCCGTCTACTGTCACCATGGGCACCTTGCGGAGCATGTCGAGCAGCGTCATCGACTTCGAGTCGCCGTCTTCCTGTACGTTATAGGTCATCTTGTCGGGTTCCATTTTCACGATGGGGCGCTGTGCCACCACCTCCACGTTTTTCAGTGCCGTGGCATCTTCGGCCGTGCATACGTCTCCAAGGGCAAGCATGGACTGTCCATTGAGTGTGACTTCGCGCATCACGGGCTTCTTGCCCACGGAGGAGAATGTAAGGATGAAAGTGCCTTTGCCGTCGAGTGCCTGCTTGATGCGCCCTTCGGCATCGGTGAGCGACATGGCTACAGGCTTCTGCCGGTTGGACGGCCGGAACACGCGCACGGTGGCGTATGGTTCCGTTTCATTCTTGACAGAGTCTTTCAGTGTGCCCGTGATGAGGGTGTGTTGTGCAGATGCGGATGTGGTTATCAGCAAAGAGAGGGCGAAAAGGGCGGTTTTCTTTTTCATGTTGCGTTAGAGTTGAATATTTTCTTTTGCAAAGGTAGTTTAATTCGCGCAGTAAACGATAAGGTTTTCGATGATTTCCCGTGTTTTTTTCGACCACTTTATGACTTTCGTGAGCCAGCTTGTCGGCATTGGCGGGCATATAGCACGATCTATTAAAACTTTTGAAAAAGGCTTACACGCAATTTTTCCATCCCCATTTTCCCCTCTCGTCCCATTCGCCTTATCAGCCCTATTCGTCCCATCCATTTTCTCACTTGGCCCAACCGACCTTGCAAAAGAGCCACACTTAGAAGCTCATTCGGCCCGAATGAGAACCTCAAAGAGCCCCTTTTGCAAGGTTGGAAAGCCCCTCTTAGGGGTTGGGGGCTCTCTTTAGGGGGGTGGAGGGCTTTTGTTTAAAAAAAAGGGAAGCACCCGCGTGCTTCCCTTGCTTATGCAAAGATAATCCATTTTTGGGCTGAATGCAAATGTGCAAGGAACAATCCTTACATCGCAGAAGCCTACGATCTCTTCTTGTTGAGGCCTATTTGTCGCCGACTTCGAGCAAAGCCTGCTTGATGAGTGCCCAGAACGGGGCGGCTGTGGCAATGAGGCAACGCTCTGCAGTGGTGTGCGGACTGCGGATGGTCGGGCCCAGGCTCACCACATCAAGGTGCGGATATTTTTCCAAGATGATGGAGCATTCCAGTCCGGCGTGATCCACTTGCGTGATTCCTTCCTCGCCATTCTGCTCTTTGTATATCTTTTTGAACAGGTTGAGAACCTCGCTGTCGGGATTGGGATCCCAACCGCCGTAGCTTCCGCTCATCTCCACTTTCATGCCGGCCATGTTGAAGCAGCTCTCCAGCGAGGTGGCGATGTAGTCTTTCATGTCTTCGCGCGACGAGCGGACAAGTATCTTGATGAAAGCCTTTCCGCTCTCGATGTCGATGATGGCGAGGTTGGAAGAAGTCTCTACCACGTCGGGATAGACCGGAATCATGCGCACCACGCCATTATGGCAGGCATAGATGGCATTAATGAGATTGTCTTGTATTTCCACCGGCACTTCCTTTTCGGGGGTGGGTACCTCTTCGGTGAAGAACTCGATATTGTGCTCGATGGTTTTGTATTCGTCTTCAAAGACGGCTTTCCAGTCGGCCACGAGTTCTTTCAGAGCCTCCACGTTCTCTTTGGGCAGGGTGAGCACCACCTCGGCCTTGAAGGGAATGGCGTTGCGCATGTTGCCGCCGTGCCATTCGGCCAACCGTGCATCGGTCTCTTCGATGGCCTCGCGCACGAAACGCACCATCAGTTTGTTGGCGTTGGCACGACCTTCGTTGATTTCCAGTCCGGAGTGTCCGCCGCGCAAGCCCTTGAGTGTCACTCTCATGGCAGCATCGGCCTTGTCGGTCTCAGCCTCCTGATAGTCGAGTGTGGCGGTGAAGTCGATGCCGCCGGCCGAGCCGATTACAAATTTGCCCCAAGTCTCGGAGTCGAGGTTCATGAGGATGTCACCATTGAGTTCGCCCTCGGGCAGGTTGGTAGCCCCATACATGCTGGTTTCCTCATCGGCCGTGATAAGGCCTTCCACGGGCCCGTGTTTCAAGTCTTTCGACTCCATGACAGCCATGATAGTGGCTACTCCCAGGCCGTTGTCGGCACCGAGTGTGGTTTGGTTGGCACGCAGCCATTCACCGTCGATGACGGGCTCGATGGGATCGGTCGTGAAGTCGTGCTTGCTGTCGGGGCTCTTCTGCGGCACCATGTCCATGTGGGCCTGCAAGATGACCCCCTTCTTGCCCTCCATGCCGGGAGTGGCCGGCTTGCGCATGATGATGTTTCCGGCGGCGTCTTGGAAGGCTTCTACGCCTGCCTGCTTGGCAAAATCGAGGAGAAACTGCTGTATCTTCTCCAGATGTCCCGATGGGCGGGGCACTTGCATCAACAAATGGAAGTTACGCCAAATCTCAACCGGGTTCAGATTTTTGATTTCATTCATAGCTGTATGGTTTAAATGTTATACGATAGTTTGGTTGGTTTCGATATGCTGTTTGCAGTGCATTCACCCCGTTCAAGGGCTGCCTGCGGGCTACGCCCTTTTCCCCGTGAAAGACAGGGCCAGCCAAGCGTAAATGCCGAGAAACACCACAAGGAGTGTCTGCACGGAGTGGACGATGAGCACAAAATAGAGGGCGTCGTTGGCCCCCACGCCGTAAAGGATGAGCATTGTCTTCACGGCAAAATGCCAAGGGCCCGCCCCGTTGGGCGTGGGCACGATGACGGCAATGCTGCCCACAATGAATGTGACCAGTGCGCACATCATGCCAAGACTCGATGTGGCCTCGAAGCAAAAGAAGGTGAGATAGTAGTGGAGGAAGTAGCTGCCCCAAATGGCCAGTGTGAAGAAAATGAAGAGCGGCACGTTTTTCACATTGCGCAGCGACATCACGCCCTGCCAGATGCTGCCGAGCGTGTCTTTCACCTTATTATATATGGAGAGTTTCTTTACCAAAAAGTAGAGGAGCACGGCTACGGCCACGCCGCAAACGGCCGTCACGAGGTAGCCGACAGTGGTAAATCGGCCGAACAGACCGTCGATATCGGTGCCGGTGGTGCGGAAAAAGGTGAGGAAGACGGGGATTTGCAGCACGAACGTGATGGCCGTTATCACCATGACGAGCAACGAATCAATGGCGCGCTCGGTGACAACAGTGCCCAAAGCCTTGGGAAAAGAAACGTTGTCCCATCGCTTCAACACGCCGCAGCGTGCAAATTCGCCAATGCGCGGCACTACCAAACTCACGGCGTAGGAAAAGAATATGGCGTTGACGGCTGTCGCGAGGCGGGGATGTTCGTCTATCGGTTCGAGGGTTTGCCGCCATCGCCAGCCCCGGAAAAGTTGGGCCGAAATGCCGAGCGGAAAGGAGAGAAGCATCCATGTCCAGTTCATCTCATGGAGAAGGACATACTCCACGCGCCGGAAATCGAATCCCCGATACATCCAGTAGAGTATGGCCCCGCCCAACAAGAGCGACAGAGATACTTTCAGAGTGCTGTTTGATAGCTTCCTTAATTTCATAATATATAGCCACAAAGGTAACGTAAATCATGCAAAACACCAAACAAAATGCCTTTTTTATTTACTCGTCGGATTGACATGAATCAATAAAAACACTTAAATATATGTTTTGTAGCATATTTGTTTGCGTACACGGGAGTTTCTTCTTACCTTTGCATCGTCGAAAAGAAATGACGTGAGCCATCACTTGACGACCAAGGATAACAATAGTAGCAAGAACAAAAAAGAAAGGTAAAAAGATTATGGTAGCATTATTATCATTCGCCATCGTAGCAATCATGGTTGCTCAGGCCATCAACGTAGACGGAAAATTGAGGTTCTAAGTTGATAAGAATAGAAATTTGGTTTAAAAATTGAATAGACGAGATCGAGCCTTTGGCCCGGTCTTTGTTCGTTTATGGGGGCGGCTGTTTTGCCGTTCCGTTTATTTTTTCTACCTTTGCAGCACATTCGGCAGGGGCTGCCGGGGGAGAAAATACTGCTTTTTGGGGTATGGTCTCCGGTGGTAACGGCCTATCACGTGCAAAGAACATGAAGTCAGTCAAGCCTAAAAAGAATCTCGGTCAGCACTTCCTGACCGATCTGAACATCGCCCGGCGCATCGCCGACACGGTGGATGCCTGTCCCGGCCTGCCCGTCTTGGAAATCGGACCGGGGATGGGAGTGCTCACACAATATCTTGTGACGAAACCCCGCGAAGTGAAGGCGGTGGAGATAGACCGGGAAAGTGTGGCCTATCTGCATGAAACATTCCCCACACTGCGCGACAACATCATTGGCGAAGACTTCCTGCGCATGGATTTAAACACAGTTTTCGGCGGGCGGCCCTTTGTGCTCACGGGCAATTATCCCTATGACATCTCCTCGCAGATATTCTTCAAGATGCTCGACAACAGGGAGCTTATTCCCTGTTGCACGGGCATGATACAGCGCGAAGTGGCCTTGCGTATGGCATCCGAGCCCGGCAACAAGGCCTACGGCATCCTCTCGGTGCTCATGCAGGCGTGGTATGATGTGGAATATCTATTCACCGTAGACGAGGATGTGTTTAACCCTCCGCCCAAGGTGAAGAGTGCTGTGATACGCATGACGCGCAACGGAGTGACCGATTTGGGATGCGACGAGCGTCTTTTCAAACGCTTGGTGAAGGCTGTTTTCAACCAGCGCCGCAAGATGTTGCGCGTGAGTCTCAAGCAACTGTTTGCCGGAGCACAGCCGAGTGGCGAGTTCTTTACGGCGGAAGTTATGACCCGGCGGCCCGAACAACTCACCATAGCGCAGTTTGTGGAGCTGACCAACGTGGTGGAGGCGGAGATGCGCCGTCTCTCCTTGATAGGTTAGACCGGGTTGCGATAGCTTCTTGACAGCACCGGCAGACATCAAACGATCAACCAGACTGCATGAATATGACGACCAAAGAATCCCGCTATGAAACCCTTGTGGCGCAGGTGGCTGCCCTCATTGAGGGAGAAACCTGCCGTATGTCGGTGCTCGCCAATGTGACGGCCGCCCTCCACGATGCCTTTCCCGAAATATTCTTTTGGGTGGGTTTCTACATGGTTGAGGATGGAGAGTTACGCTTGGGACCGTTCCAAGGCCCTGTGGCTTGTATGCACATAGCCTGTGGGAAGGGTGTCTGTGGCACGGCATGGGCCGAGAAACGCACGCTTGTGGTGCCCGATGTGGAAGATTTTCCCGGCCACATCGCCTGTTCGTCGCTCTCCCGTTCGGAGATAGTCGTACCTGTTTTTGGCCGTGGCGGGAGTGTCAAGGCGGTCATAGATGTTGACAGTTGCAGTCTTGGTGCCTTTGATGAAGTTGATGCCCGCTATCTGGAAAAGATTGCAAAAAATCTATCCAAAGAGTTGGCACTTTGAAAATTAATCTCTAATTTTGTAAAATCGAAATTTAATACAGACCCATAGAATATGATTGACGTAAAAGCAACATTAAACGAAGCACAAGAGCGCATGGAGATGGCAGCGATGTATCTCGATGAGCAGTTGGCGCGCATTCGTGCCGGCCGTGCCAACGTTGCCATCCTCGATGGCATCAAGGTAGAGTCATACGGGATGAAAGTGCCGCTCAACCAAGTGGCCAACATTTCCACGCCCGACCCCCGCACGATTGCCATCAAGCCTTGGGACAGAAAGGCTATACGGGATATCGAGAAGGCCATTATGGACAGTGATGTAGGCATCACGCCCGAGAATAACGGCGAAATCATTCGTCTCGGCATCCCACAGCCCACCGAAGAGCGTCGTAAGGAGCTGGTGAAGCAGTGCAACAAGATAGCCGAAAAGACCAAGATTGAAGTGCGCAACGTGCGTGGCGAACTCAAGGAGAAGTTCAAGAAGGCCATCAAAGACGGTCTCTCGGAAGACTTGGAGAAGGATGCCGAGGACGAATTGCAGAAGATTCACGACAAGTTCATCAAGAAACTGGACGACTTGATTGCCGCGAAGACCAAGGAAATCATGACCGTATAACAATCACCAATGCCTCATTAGCATTTGAAAGGTTTAGTAATCAAGAACACCGGTAGCTGGTATACCGTAAAGACTGATGACGGGACGGTCATCGAGAGCAAGATAAAGGGCAACTTCCGATTGAAGGGCATACGCAGTACAAACCCCGTTGCGGTGGGCGACTACGTGCAGCTCATCACCAATCAGGAGGGCACGGCTTTCATCTCGGCTATCGATGACCGTCGCAATTATATCATTCGCAAGTCTCCCAATCTCTCCAAGCAGAGTCATATCCTTGCTGCCAACATCGATCAGGCCCTGTTGGTGGTGACGGTGAACTATCCGCAGACCTCCACCACGTTCATCGACCGGTTTCTGGCCGGGGCCGAAGCCTATCGGGTGCCGGTGGTGCTGGCGTTCAACAAGTGCGATATTCTGTCTGAAGAGGAGTTGCACTATGAGCGAATGATGATGACACTCTACGGGCACATCGGCTATCAGTGCATAAAACTATCGGCTGCCACGGGCGAGGGTATCGACCGACTGTTGCCTTTGCTTGTCGGCAAGGTGACATTGTTGAGCGGTAACAGCGGTGTGGGCAAGTCGACGCTCATCAACCGGCTCATTCCCGGGGCATCCTTGCGGACAGCCGAAATCAGCGATGCGCACAACACGGGTATGCACACCACCACATTCAGCGAGATGCTAGAACTCCCCGCCGGCGGCGATACTGTTACGGAGGAGGGGGAAAGCCGGCATCCGGGCTATTTGATAGACACACCGGGAATCAAGGGCTTCGGCACTTTCGACATAGAGCCGGAAGAACTGACGAGCTATTTCAAGGAAATTTTCGAGTTCTCGAAAGACTGCAAGTTCAGCAACTGCACCCACACCCACGAACCGGGATGTGCCGTGCGCAAGGCCGTGGAAGAGCATTACATCTCGGAAAGCCGCTACCAAAGCTATCTTTCCATGCTTGACGATAAGGAAGAAAACAAATATCGCGAAGCCTTTTGAGGGGCTTCGCGATATTTGTTTTTGTAGCAAACAGCATTAAAATTTCAACTTACAAACGGCTGCTTGCTTTTTGTTACCCATAGTTTTCAATAAGCTTCCCCTTGTTCGATTTCCTCTTTGGTGATTTTCTTTTTGTCGAGGCAATACCATGCATAGACGATGTAGGCAAGCACAAAGGGGATGAATAGACTCACGATGGCCATGGTCTGCAACGTAAATTCGCTGCTGCTTGAGTTTGTGATGGTGAGCGAACTCTGCAAGTCGGCGTTGGAAGGGTAGTAGGCGGTGTTATTCCAACCGGCACAGAGCAGAAGTGCCAACACCGTCAGTACCACACCAATGCCCGTAGGCCAGATGCCGCGGATGTAGCTTTTGGCCAGTAAGGTGCGCCCGATGCCGAACAGCACAAGCACCACGCCGACGAGCAATATGGCTGTGACATACCACATTTCGAGGAAATTGTGAAGATACTTCAGCGGTTCCATGAAGATGACCCCTGTCTCGGGATTCACTGCATAGCCATCTTTCAGCAGCGTGCGGATGAGGAACGCGAGGAAGAAGATGAGAAACAGCACCGTGTTGCTGCGCAGGAGCATGCGGCCTCGGTTGCGCAAAGCGTCATCGTCCACGTTGTTGATGATGTAGAGTAGGCCGAGGATGCGGGCAAGGAAGAACACTCCGAGCGCCAACACCAGATTCCACGGGTCGAGCAGTGCGTCAAGACCGTGACTGGCATTGGCCCAACTGCTGATGACGGGATTGAAACCGCTCACGATATTGTCTTTGGCAACGGTGAAATTGCTGCCGTCGAAGAAGGTGGCCACAGCCCCCCCGAGGAGCACCGGCCCCAGAATGCCGTTGATGACAAGGAAAATCTGGAAGGTGTTTACACCGAGCAGATTGCCCAACTTGTTCTGGAATTCATAGCTCACGGCTTGAATCACGAACGAGAAAAGGATAATCATCCACAGCCAGTAGGCCCCGCCGAAACTGGTGCTGTAGAAAAGTGGGAAAGAGGCGAAGAACGCCCCGCCAAACGTAACGAGCGTGGTGAAGGTGAGTTCCCACTTGCGTCCCGTGGAGTTGACCACCAAGCGACGCTCTTCGGGCGTATGTCCCAGACTGAATATCAACGAGTTGGCCCCTTGCACAAAGAGCAGGAACACAAGCAGGGCTCCCAGCAGGGAGACGAGAAACCACCAATATTGTTGTAAGAATGCGTAAGTCATGTTCATTGTTGTTTATTGTTTGACAAACCGGTTAGCCTATCCTCTGTTCCCGATTTCGGCGAGACTGTATTCCGGCCCCTTCTTGATTTGCTTGCACAAGATGTTGATTTCCACGCAGAGCAAGAGGGTAAAGAGAATCAGGAAGATGAAGAACGTGATGATGACACTGCCCGACTGCAAGTTGCTCACGGCCACCCATGTGGGCAGCATGTCCTGAATGGTCCACGGCTGACGGCCGAATTCGGCTACCAGCCAACCGCTCTCGCTGGCAATGTAGCCCAAAGGCAGTGAACTGATGCCGGCAATGTGCAGCCATTTCAACTTGGTGATGTCCTTACGATAGGTCAAGAACAGCGCCACGGCGAAGAACAGGATGAAAAGTGTACCCAAGCCCACCATGATGCGGAAAGCGTAGAAGTTGACGGGAATACTGGGCACGAGGTCGGCCTTGTCTTTGATGTAGCCATAGCCGAAATACTTCATGTCTTTGTCAAGCACGCCCAGCGAGGCCTCCATGCCCTTCTTGTCGTCTTCCTTCTTGGCTTTACGGTAGGTCTGAAGGGCTGTGATGGCATTCCGTCCCCGTGCAATCTTCTCATCCACAGAGGGTTCAATCTCTCCCTTATGGTTGACATAGCCCCCCCTCATGATGTCATTTACGCCGGCCACATAACCATGGAAATCGTGTGTGGCAAGAAACGACAGCGCGTTGGGGATGCCTATGCGCATGGCCGGTTCCTGCTCGTTGGCATAGTCGGGCTGCTTGAAAGGTGGCACGGCAGCGATGAGTGTCAACGGTTGGTCGGTGCCACCGTTGTACAGGGCCTCCATGGCAGCGAGCTTCATCGGCTGCACCTTGGCTACCTGATAGGCACTTTCGTCACCGGTGTAGAAAGCCAGCAGCGAGGCCACCAGTCCCACACTGCATGCTATCTTGATGCTCTCCTTGGCCAGTTCGGTCTCACGCTTTTTCAGCAGATAGTAGCAACTCACGGCCAGCACAAACACGGCGCCGATGATCCATGAGGAAGTCACCGTGTGGCAGAACTTCATCACGGCAAAAGGCGACAGTGCAATCTCGGCAAAGCTGTCGAGATTCATCTCGTTGCGCATTGTGTCGGCATTGAAGTGGAAGGCCACAGGATTCTGCATCCAGGCGTTGGCCACCAGTATCCACCATGCCGAGATGGTGGCCCCCAAGCCCGTGAGCCAAGTGGAAGCGAGGTGGAAGCCTGCGCTCACCTTCTTCCAGCCGAAGAACATCACGGCCACGAAGGTAGACTCCATGAAGAAGGCGATGATGCCCTCGATGGCGAGCGGTGCGCCAAAGATGTCGCCCACAAACCAGGAATAGTTGCTCCAGTTGGTGCCGAACTCAAATTCAAGAATGATACCCGTAGCCACTCCCATGGCAAAATTGACGCCAAAGAGTTTCTGCCAGAACTTGGCTGCAGTTTTCCAGAACTGTTTGCGCGTGCGATAGTAACAAGTTTCCACGATTCCCATAATCACGGCCAGACCGAGTGTCAGGGGAACGAAAAGCCAGTGATAGATGGCCGTGAGGGCAAATTGCGCCCTCGACCAGTCTATGGTGCCGGCATCGACAGATAATAATAAGTTTGTCATAATATGGTTATAGATGTTATTGATTTTTCTGTAAAGGGGGATGAGTGGCGGGCTGCTCCGGAACGGCGGTCTCCCACCGGCTGTTTTATCGGGCCCTGCCTGTTATTTCGGTGGCTACAAAGTCCGATTCCTTGCCTTCCTGCGAGTGTTGCTTGATGAAATTGGGGAAGAAAAACACCTTCAGTATGGCAAACATGATGAATAGTTTGACCAGAATGATAAGCCACAGCGTTTTCCCCACCTGCATGTGGCGGAATCCGTCGTAATAGAGATCAAACACCCGATAAAAGAATCCGGATTTATTCATAGTTTGATTTTTGTACTTTTTACATTTTGGGACAAATTTAAATAAAAGTTGTGATAACTCCAAGTAAAATGCCTTTTTTCTTGTTCAAAAGTGCGTAAGAACATATTTTTTCGCCTATTTTTCCTCCACCAATGGGATGACGAGACAACTGAAGCACCGTTTGTTATGTCTCTGAGGTGGTGGCATAAACCGGTGGGAGCCGCCGGTCGGGCATCCAACTTTTGGGCGTTCGATGCAAGAGGTGAGTCGTGTGATGCCGCTTAAAGCGGAATAACCTTTACAAAAGTGTGCTCACGGAAAATCTCCAACCAGAGCGGGAAACGGTCTTGAAACACTCTCCAAAGCCCTCCGATTTTCTCGTTCAGGCTCTTCGGCATTGCGAAAGGGCCACACTTGGAAGCCGAAAGGGCCTCGGTTGCACTGCAACCGAGGCCCTTTTACAAGCCCGTTTGGGCTCTTTTAGCCCTTTTTTCTGGCCGGGAAATGTGTTGGTAAAATTCAAATGACTGATTGTCAGCATTTTAAAAGTATCGCCAAAATTCGCGTATTTGCGCCCGAGTCATGGTCGTTTGCAAATATCGCAGAATAGAGGGCCGAAAACCGGAAAATGGTTTGACAAAACCATCGGCGGACACCCCACACCGTCAAGGGCAGCTTGCTTCCGTCATTGGTCATTCACAGTCTGCCTATATAAAAGAGGTGTACGGCTTGTCGCTACTCGCCTATGGTGATGGTGTATTCGCTCATGAAGCTGGCACCGGGCTGCAGACTGTTCATCAGATACTTGTCCTTGAACTCTCCGGCATATTCCACCCGGTCGTGGATGCCGTACCACGGTTCGATGCACACGAAGGGCGCATGCTTGCCCGTAGGATTCCAGATGCCCACGGCCGGACTCTTAAAGTCGACCGTCACCTCGGGATGCCCCTCCCCGTTGAGCAGGGAGATGCGCTTCAGCTGGCTGCGGTCGAATATCACGGCATCGTCGGCAAACGAGTTTTCGTTGAAATGCCACAGTCCGCCTTCCGTCTCCACCTTGTGATAGCCCTCCACAATGCAGCCGCCCACGTTGCCATAGAGGCGTTCGGGAGCCACATTGTCAAATTGCAGCCGGCCTTTCACCTCCTCGCCCTTGCGGGCTCCCGGCACGAGAAAGGCCGGGTGGCCGCCTATCTGGAAGAATATTTCCTTGTCGTCGGTATTTTCCACGTGCCAAATCACATGCACCTTGTTGCCATCCAAGCGGTAGGTCACGGCCAGATTGAAACGGTAGGGATATTGCTTGAGTGTCTCCTCGCTTTCGTGCAGGGCAAAGGTGATGCGGCTGTCGGTCTTGTTGATGAGCGTAAACTCCGTGTCGCGGGCAAAGCCGTGCCGCCCCATGTGGTATTCCCGGCCACTGATGCGGCAGGTGTCTTTCCACAGTCCGCACACGATGGGGAAGAGAATGGGCGAGTGGCGGTTCCAATACTGCTCGTCGCCGTCCCAGAGATATTCCTTGCCTTTGGCATCCTTGATGCTTTGAAGTTCGGCCCCCATCGGAGCCACACTGATGGTCAGTTTTTCGTTTTTGATTTGTTCCATGATACAATTTAATTAGAATCTACTTGCAAAGATAAAGATTTTATTCGTAATTTTGCACCTGCTTTCGCTGAAATATTGTTTTAAAAGACAGCGGGCACATTGGTGATGAGTGATAAGGTAAAAGGATTTCTGGCAGCTGTCGTAGCCGCCGTTTGTTATGGCACCAACCCGCTGGGCACGCTGCCTCTTTATGCCGATGGCGTCAACTCCGCTTCGGTGCTGTTCTATCGTTACGGGTTGGCCGTCCTGATGTTTGGCGTTCTGATGCTTTTTCGCGGTGAGCATTTTGCCATCCGGCCCGGCCATGCCATCCGTTTTTCCCTTCTTGGGGTCTTTTTTGCCATGTCGTCTACCACGCTCTACGTGAGTTTCCACCACATAGCAGCCGGCATCGCCTCCACACTGCTCTTTGTCTATCCCGTCATGACGGCCGTGCTCATGACTGTTTTTTTCCACGAGCGCGTCACGTGGGGCACCTCTATCTCCATTCTCTTGGCACTTTTAGGCGTGGGACTGCTCTATCAGGGCGACGGTCATGCGAGACTGAGCACGGTGGGTTTCACACTCGTGATGCTCTCCTCGTTTCTCTATGCCGTCTATATCATCTCCGTCAATCGCTGGCACACCGACATGTCGCCGCTTAAGTTCACCTTCTGGGTGCTCGTCTTCTGCTGGGCCACTATCGGTGTGTTCAGTGTGATGTCGGGCGAACCGCTCATGCTGCTTCACGGACCGAAACAGTGGGGATGTGCCACCCAGCTGGCTCTGTTGCCCACGGTGCTCTCGCTGTTCTTCATGAACATCTCCATCAACAAGATAGGTTCCACCCCCTCGGCCATCATGGGAGCCCTCGAACCCGTTACAGCCGTCATTATCGGCATTTTCGTTTTCTCCGAAACATTCACCTTACGGTTGGCCGTGGGCATCCTACTCATCCTCTTGGGCGTGACACTCATCATTCTCAAACGGCAGGGATAGAGGTGGTTGCCATTTTTCCCCTTTTCCCGACCGCCATTCTCTCATCTTTTTCGTAACTTTGCATCATGTTAGATATCAACGAACTGAAAGACAAGCGCATTGCCGTGCTGCTCTCCGGTGGCGTGGACAGCAGCGTGGTGGTATGCGAATTAGCTGCTTTGGGGCTGCATCCCGACTGTTTCTACATCAAAATAGGACCCGAAGAGCAGGAAGAATGGGACTGCTCTTCGGAGGAAGACCTTGAAATGGCCACGGCTGTGGCGGCCAGATACGGTTGCCGACTGCAGGTGGTGGACTGCCACCGGGAGTATTGGGACGAAGTGACCCGTTACACGATGGAGAAAGTGAAGGCCGGCTTCACGCCCAATCCCGATGTGATGTGCAACCGGCTCATCAAGTTTGGTGCTTTCGATGCCAAAATGGGGCACGACTACGACCTCATCGCTACGGGCCACTATGCGCAGACGGAATGGATTGACGGGCGGAAATGGCTCGTGACCAGTCCCGACCCCGTGAAAGACCAGACCGACTTTCTGGCCCAGATCTACGACTGGCAGCTGCGCAAGGCCATCTTTCCGATAGGCCACTACATGAAAGACGAGGTGCGGGAGATAGCCGAGCGCGAGCATTTGGTCAACGCCAAGAGGCGCGACAGTCAGGGCATCTGCTTCTTGGGGCAAATCAATTACAACGAATATCTGCGCCGCTATTTGGGCGAACAGCCCGGCGATGTGATAGAACTGGAGACGGGCAAGACCATCGGCGAGCATCGCGGACTGTGGTTTCACACCATAGGGCAGCGCAAGGGGCTGGGTTTCGGCGGAGGCCCGTGGTTTGTGGTGAAGAAGGATGTGGGGCGGAATGTGCTCTATGTGAGCCACGGCTACGACCCGCAGACGGCCTACAAGCAAGACTTCCGGATGCACGATTTCCACGTGCTCACAACTCCGATTGACTCGGAGCGCGTCACGTTCAAGATTCGCCACACTCCCGGTTATCTCCCCGCCACCGTAGAGAAAACCTCAGAAGGTATCTACACGGTGCATGCCGATGCCCCTATCCACGGCGTGGCCCCCGGACAGTTTTGCGTGGTCTACGACGAGCAGCATCACCGATGCTTCGGTTCGGGCGAAATAACACTCTAAGGATGTTGTCAATCTTTGACGAAAAACAAGGTTGGAAAAAGCTTGAAATAAGACGGGAGAATCGACTCGGAAAGCCGATTCTCCCGTCTTCTGTTGCTATCAGGCCGTGATGAGAGACTTAAAAAGGACAGGAGCGGGAGGTCAGAGAACTCCTTTGAAAATCCCGTTTGGGCCGAACGTCACCCCATGTCTGGAGTTTTTGACATTTCTGCACTCCATCGCAGCAAAAGGAATGTAATGGAGGACAAATGCCAAGATAATCACCCCAATAGTGCTGACAATAAAAATAAAAGTCTTATCTTTGCATGAACAAGACGGCATCCGGTTCGCACGCGACGATGCTGCCACAAACCATCAACCCCCAAACTGCACATTATAAATGATGAGAGAAAAGATAGACGTGTTCTTGCCGGCCATAGCTGCCGATACACTTGCAGAAACCGTGCAGGTGCTCAACGACGACAAGACCGTGCAACATATCGTGTTCCTGCAACCGGAAAGCAACGCCATTGAAAACGCATTGGCCTCCACGGAGACCATTCTCCACATAGCCGACAACACCGATGCCGACTTTGTGCTGCTCTGCACAAAGACCACACACATGACATTGGGCCAGAATGCGCTCCACCGGATGCTTCAGGCGGCCGACGACACGGGAGCGGCACTCGTCTACAGCGATCATTACACCGTCACAGGCGGGCGGACGGAGCGTCATCCGGCCATCGATTATCAGCCGGGAAGCATCCGCGATGACTTCGACTTCGGCTGCCTGCTACTCGTGCGCGCATCGCTGCTGCACGACTATGCCAAGGAGGCACGCGCTGCGGAGAGCAGCTATCGCTTTGCAGCCCTCTACGATCTTCGGCTCTACCTGAGCCGAAAGGGCGACTTGTTCCACCTCGACGAGTTTCTCTATACCGAAGAAGAGGTCGACAACCGCAAGAGCGGCGAGAAGCAGTTTGACTATGTAAACCCTCGCAACCGCGAGGTGCAGGTGGAGATGGAGCAGGTGGCCACGGCCCATTTGAGAGCATTGGGAGCATTGGTGGACACCGGAGTTTATGGTCATATCGACTTCGACGAACAGGAGTTCGACTGCGAGGCCAGTGTCGTTATTCCCGTCTTCAACCGCGAAAAAACTATAGCTGATGCCGTAGAAAGCGCGTTGGCGCAACGGGCCGATTTCCGATATAACGTGCTGGTGGTGGACAACCACTCCACCGACCGCACGGGCGAGATACTCACGGCCCTACAGTCGACAGACAGAGCAAAAGGCGGACGACTCGTGGTGATGACTCCCGAGCGGAGAGACCTCGGCATCGGTGGTTGCTGGAATGTGGCTGTGAACGACAGCCGCTGCGGACGGTTTGCCGTGCAGCTTGACAGTGACGACCTCTACTCTTCGCCCCATACGCTGCAACGGGTGGTTGATGCTTTCCACGAGCAGCAGGCGGCTATGATCATCGGCAGCTACCGCATGTGCGACTTCGAACTCAATACGTTGCCCCCCGGCTTGATAGACCATCGCGAGTGGACCGACGATAACGGCTGCAACAATGCCCTGCGCATCAATGGTTTAGGGGCTCCGCGTGCTTTCTTTACCCCCCTGCTGCGGCAGGTGCAGTTTCCTAATACAAGCTACGGCGAAGACTATGCGCTGGGACTGGCTTTCAGCCGCTGCTACCGCATAGGACGCATCTACGACGAACTGTATCTTTGCCGTCGTTGGGGAGGCAATAGCGATGCCGCACTGAGCATCGATCGCGTGAACGCCAACAACCGTTATAAAGACCGGTTGCGCACGATGGAGATACAGGCCCGCCGGCAGATGAACGGTGGTAAGGATGACTTGCAGGATGCCTACGACCCGATGACGCGGTTTTTCAACCGTCAACTGGAGGTGTGGGAGGATGCCCGCCGGCGCTACCGCGACTTGAGTAATGTGAAGACACGCACGCTTGATACGCTGAAAGTGCAATTCAACCCGGCCCGCATCGTGTCTACGGGGGCCAAGCTCGACCGCTCTACGCTCAGCGGCCGGCCCTGCTTTCTCTGCAAGGCCAACCGCCCGAAAGAGCAGATGGTGAAGATGCTCGACAACGATTTTGAACTGTTGGTGAATCCGTTCCCCATTCTTCCCATGCACTTCACGATAGCTTCGCGCCGGCACGAGCCGCAAAGCATAAGGAAACACTTCGCCGAGATACACCGTTTGCTTGAAACCTACGGCAGTCTCATGGTGTTCTACAACGGTCCCAAATGCGGAGCCAGTGCCCCCGACCACCTGCATCTGCAGGCCGGTACGAGTGGTCTTGTGCCTTTGCAGGCCGAATGGCAGCGGCTCAGCCGTGAGGTGGTGAAGTTGGTGGAGTGCGACGAGAACGACTATCTGGCCGAGGTGACGGGCTATGTGGTGCCATGTTTCGTCATCCGGAGCCGGAATGCTGAAACGGGCAACAGACTTTTTATGCGCCTTTACGACAGCATGGGGAAGGCTGCCCGTACACCCGGCGAGGAGCCGATGATGAACATCATGGCATGGAGACAGGGAGATGATACGCTGACGGTGGTGATTCCGCGTGAGAAGCATCGCCCCAACTGCTACTCGGCCGAGGGCAGCGACCGGCTCATGGTGAGCCCGGGGGCTCTTGACATGGCCGGTCTTATCATCACTCCGCGCCAGGAAGATTTTGAAAAACTCACCCCGGAACTCGCCACGGCTATCCTCCGCGAGTGTGGAGCCGGTGCAGCACGGATGCAGGAAATACGCGAAGGACTGCGAACATCAGCTGCCCCTTGCCGCCACCACACGGCCGACAAGCAGCCCGATGTGACGGTGGGCGTCGTGAGTGCGCAGAAGATACATTTTGTGCTCAACTGCCCCTATCTGGCCAAGGGCGAGGAGGTGTGCGGCGAACAAGAAGTGGAGTTCTATGAGGGTGGCATCCTCTGGAACGGCAATCAATACAGTCAGCTCACTTTTCATCCGCATACGCCCGATGCTTCATTCTCCATCGATGATGTGACCATTGGGGTCGACTTCCATTGGGAGCGGCAGGAACGGCAGACTTTCCTCGGTATGTTGCGCTTGGTGGTGGAGGAAGGAAAGATATGTGCCATCAACGAACTGCCCGTGGAGCAATATTTGGAGAGTGTCATCTCAAGTGAGATGAGTGCCACGTCAAGTCTTGAACTGCTTAAGGCGCATGCCGTGATTTCGCGTAGTTGGCTGTTGGCGCAGATGGAAAAACGCCGACAGGTGGCCGAGACGGGCAACAGCTTCTTCTCTTTCGTTAAGAAAGATGACGAACTCATTCGGTGGTACGACCGTGAAGACCATGCCATCTTCGATGTTTGTGCCGACGACCATTGCCAGCGTTACCAAGGCATCACCAAAGAAACGGCCCCCCATGTGGCAGAGGCTGTCCGACAGACGCGCGGACAGATCCTCATGAGCGGTGGGGAGATATGCGATGCGCGTTTCAGCAAGTGCTGCGGGGGCATGACGGAGGAATTCCAATACTGTTGGGAGAATATCCGCAAGCCCTATTTGTTGGCTGTGCGCGACACGGAAGGCGAAGCATCCGGTGTCGATCTCACGGTGGAAGCCAACGCTGAAAGGTGGATTCGCACTTCGCCGGAGGCTTTCTGCAATACGAACGATGGGCGGGTGCTCAAGCAAGTGCTCAACGACTACGACCAAGAGACGGCCGACTTCTATCGCTGGCGGGTGGAATACACGCAGGAAAAACTGCGCCACCTCATCGAAGACAAACTGAAGATGGAGCTGGGGGGCATTGTAGACCTCGTACCCATAGAGCGCGGGGCGAGCGGACGCATATCGAAGTTGAGGATTGTGGGCACCGAACGCACGTTCACCATCGGCAAGGAACTCGAGATACGCCGGGCGCTGAGCGAGAGCCATCTCTACAGTTCGGCTTTCGTCGTGGACAAGAGCGAGGTGGATGCCACAAACGGAGTGCCGCAGCACTTCACCCTTGTCGGGGCCGGTTGGGGCCACGGTGTGGGGCTTTGCCAGATAGGGGCAGCCGTCATGGGAGAGCAAGGCTTTGGTTATGATGACATCCTTCTGCATTATTATAAAGGTGCAACGATTGAGAAATATTACAAATGATGAAGAATCGCATGACTCCGTGGGCTTGGGTGCCCACCCTCTATTTCGCTGAAGGACTGCCCAATGTCATCGTCATGAGTGTGGCGGTGGTGATGTACATGCAGTTGGGCATGACTGATACCGACATTGCCCTCTATACCAGTTGGCTCGGACTGCCGTGGGTGATCAAACCGTTTTGGAGCCCGTTTGTCGATCTCTACCGTACCAAACGCTGGTGGGTATTGGCCATGCAGATACTCCTCGGTTCCTCGTTGGCAGGCGTGGCCTTCACGCTCAATGCCGCTTTCTGGTTTCAAGGCACCATGTTTTTTTTCTTTCTCATGGCTTTCAGCAGTGCCACTCACGACATAGCAGCCGACGGCTACTACATGCTGGAGCTCGACGACCATGCTCAAACGTGGTTTGTAGGCATCCGCAACACGTTCTATCGCATCGCCGTGATCATGGGCAAAGGTCTGCTTGTGCCGGCTGCTGGTATGCTCCAACTCATCTTCCGCAATCAGAAGGCATTCACGTGGAGTCTTGTTTTCTATGGGTTGGCAGGCCTTTTCATTGCCATTTGGCTCTATCACAGCTTCATCATGCCACGCCCCGAAGACGATGCTGAGAAGAAAGACACTTCTGCCAGCGAGGTGATGGCAGGCATGAAGAAGATGTTTGTGGCTTTCATCGGCAAGATGCCGGGGCGCGAAATGCTGGCAGCCCTCTGCTTTCTGTTGTTCTATCGGTTTCCGGAGGCCATGCTCTCAAAGATGACCGATACCTTTCTGCTGCGCCCGAACTCGGAGGGCGGACTGGGACTTTCGCCGCAGGAATATGGCTTGGCCAATGGCACCGTGGGACTAATAGGGCTCCTGCTGGGCGGCATCGTGGGTGGAATGCTCGCCAGCCGCGACGGACTGAAGCACTGGTTGTGGCCTATGGTGTGCGCCATCACGCTGCCCGACATCGTCTATGTGTACATGAGCTATGCCATGCCCTCCAACGTGTGGGTGGTCAGTGCATTCCTTTTCGTCGAACAGTTTGGCTACGGCCTGGGCTTCACGGCCCTTACCCTCTACATGCTTTATTTCAGCCAAGGAGCTTATAAGACCTCACACTACGCCATCTGCACGGGCATCTCCTACCTTGGACTAATGCTCCCGGGTATGATTTCAGGCTATCTGAAAGACATCATGGGCTATCGCACTTTCTTTATCCTCGTCATGGGATTTTGCGCTATCACCTTTCTTGTGACGGCATTTATCAACATCGACGACTCTTTCGGCAAGAAAGCGAAACGGCGGGAGGAGGTATAAAGAAACAAACTGCAATGCCATTAAGACACAGCCGCAACGGAGTGACAAACCATTCCTGTTGCGGCTGTGTCGGAATATAGGGATAGTGAAGGCCCGAAGGAATCTGCCGTAATTATAATTTTTGTAAATTGTGGGGACTGACTAAAACTTTTTATTATCTTTGCAATATTAAAGAAAAGATTCATATACATACAAAACTAAGGAATAAAAAGAAAATGAAAACAGTCTATGAGTTCTCTGTTAAAGACAGAAAAGGTAAGGACGTATCACTCAAAGAGTATGCCAACGAGGTTCTTTTGATTGTCAACACCGCCACGAAGTGCGGGTTCACGCCCCAATATGAGGAACTTGAGAAGCTGTATGAGCAATATCATGCCCAAGGCTTTGAGATTCTCGACTTCCCCTGCAACCAGTTCGGCCAGCAGGCACCGGGCACCGACGAGAGCATCCACGACTTCTGCAAGCTCAACTACGGCACAGAATTTCCCCGTTTCAAGAAGGTTAAGGTAAACGGCGAGGATGCCGATCCGCTGTTTAAATTCCTCAAAGAGTCGAAAGGCTTTGCCGGATGGGATGAGACACATCCCATCTATCCCATCCTTGAGAAGATGCTCAGCGAGGCCGATCCCCACTACAAAGAGAAGCCCGACATCAAGTGGAACTTCACCAAGTTCCTCATCAACAAGAAGGGACAAGTGGTGGCACGCTTCGAGCCCACCGAGAAGATTTCCAACATTGCCAAGCAGATAGAGGAACTTCTTGCCCTCTAAAAATCCAAAGGAGGACTTCAGAACATGGCAAACAGAGAATACACACGCTGTCTCATCATCGGTTCGGGGCCTGCCGGATACACGGCAGCCATCTATGCCGGTCGTGCCAATCTGCAACCGATAGAATATTGTGGTATGCAGATGGGCGGACAGCTCACCCAGACCACCACGGTGGAGAACTTTCCCGGTTACCCGCAGGGGGTGGACGGCAACCAGATGATGATGGAACTGCGCGAGCAGGCCGAGCGGTTCGGTGCCACGCTGCGTGACGGAGAAATCGTGAAAGCCGACTTGAGCAAGGCTCCCTACCTGCTCACCACCGACCGCGGTGATGAGATAGAGGCCGAGACGGTCATCATCGCTACCGGGGCCACGGCCAAATATCTGGGACTCGATGACGAAAAGAAGTATAACGGACAGGGTGTAAGTGCTTGTGCCACCTGCGACGGATTCTTCTATCGTAAGAAGGTGGTGGCCGTTGTGGGAGGTGGCGACACCGCTTGCGAGGAGGCCATTTATCTGGCACAGCTCGCTTCCAAGGTCTACATGATTGTGCGCAAGCCCTATCTGCGGGCCAGCGACGTGATGAAGAAGCGCGTGGAGGAGAACGAGAAAATCGAGATACTCTACGAGACCAACACACTCGGACTCTACGGCGAGAACGGTGTGGAGGGCGCCCATCTCGTCTACCGCAAGGGAGAGGCTGACGAACGGAAGTACGATCTGCCCATCGACGGATTCTTCCTCGCCATCGGGCACAAGCCCCAGAGCGACTTGTTCCGCGACTTTGTCGATGTGGACGAGCAGGGATACATCAAGGTGGACAGCCCCACACAAGCCACGAAAGTGCCCGGTGTGTTTGCCGCCGGCGATGTGTGTGACCCGCGCTATCGTCAGGCCATTGTCGCAGCAGGCACGGGTGCCAAGGCTGCCCTCGATGCCGAGAAGTATCTCAACGGGCTGGGCAAGTGACGCCACTTAGCCAAAGGCCTGCAAAAGTCAACATGCCATTGAGCATCAAGAGCTCATAACCGAACTTATATCCGGTCATCTGTGTAGTCATCATGTCGATGGCGAAACAGATGGCCGGACTTGTTATGCAGATATAGGGCACCCAACGGTCGCGCACAGGCCGTCGGCCGGCCAGCAGACTGAAGGCAAAAAGTCCCAGCAGCGGACCGTAGGTGTAGGAACAGAGGATGTAGATGGCATCAATGACACTCGTGGAATTGATTACTTTGAAGCCCAAGATGAACAGCACGAAGACCACGGCCATGCCCAAATGCGCACGTTTGCGCAGCCGCTCATCGTCGGGCTTGCCGCAGATGTCCACGCAGAAGCTTGTCGTGAGAGCCGTAAGGGCCGAGTCGGCACTCGAAAAACTCGCCGCCACAATGCCTATTGTGAAAAGCACCACCACCGCACTGCCCAGCGTGCCCGATGCCGTGAACATGGGCAATAGGTCGTCACTCATGACAGGCAGGTCCACTCCCCGGCTCCGGGCTAGCATCAGGAGCAGCACGCCCAGTGACATGAGCAGCAGATTGGCCGGTACAAAGGCCACACCGTAGCTGCACATGTCCTTTTGTGCCTCCCTGAGCGACTTGCAAGTGAGGTTTTTCTGCATCATGTCTTGGTCGAGTCCCGTCATCACGACCACGACAAACACGCCGCTCAGAAACTGTTTCCAGAAATTCTGTCGCGACACCCAGTCGTCGAATACGAATATCCGGCTGTGGCTGTCAACTGCAACCGCACGGACGGCCTCGCCCACCGTCATGTCCAACGCGCCAATCACCTTATATATAATAAGGAGGAGAGCCGCAAAAAGACAGAATGTCTGAAACGAATCCGTCCACACCAGTGTTTTCACTCCGCCCCGCCGGGTGTAGAGCCAGATGAGTGCCACCATGCCGGCTACCGTCACAGGGAAGGGAAGGCCCACCCCGTCGAACACGAACTCCTGTAAGATGATGCACACCACGTAAAATCTCACGGCTGCGCCCGTCATCTTCGAGAGCAGGAAAAAGCCCGCCCCCGTAAGGTAAGACTGCCGGCCCAACCGCTGTTGCAGGTAAGAATAAATTGTCGTGAACTTGTATTTGTAGAATATGGGCAGCAACACGAAAGCCACGACAAAGTAGCCCAAGATGAAGCCGAGGCACATCTGCAAATAGGTCATGTCCATTTTCATCACCATGCCGGGCACGCTCACGAAACTGATTCCCGAAATAGAGGCCCCCACCATTCCGAAAGCCACCATATACCAAGGCGAATTGCGATTGGCCATATAGAAGGTATCGTTGTTGGCCTTGCGCGAAGTGAACCTGCTGAACAGCAGCAGACAGCAGAAATAAATCAATACGGTCGTGATGATAATCATAGATGCAAAGTTACACAAAATGGGGGAAATGAGCAAATAATATTCATTCAGGAGCTCAAGTAGGATATTTTTTCGTATATTTGCAACCAACAACCGCGATGAGGCGACAAACTAATATAACAACATCATGAGACAGAAGAAATTCCTACTGCAAGAGAAAGACATCCCCACACAATGGTATAACATCCAGGCCGACATGCCCAACAAGCCGCTGCCGCCCCTCCATCCAGCCACCCATAAGCCTATGGTGGCCGAAGACCTTGCTCACATCTTCAGCATGGAATGTGCCCGTCAGGAGCTCGACACCCAACATGCGTGGATCGACATTCCCGAGGAGGTGCGCGACAAGTATGCCTACTACCGTTCTACACCGCTCGTGCGTGCCTACGGACTGGAGGAAGCTCTCGACACTCCGGCCCATATCTATTTCAAGAACGAATCGACCAATCCGCTGGGTTCGCATAAAATCAACTCGGCTCTCCCGCAGTGCTACTACTGCAAGCAGGAAGGCGACACCAATGTGACCACGGAGACCGGTGCCGGACAGTGGGGAGCGGCACTCTCATACGCCGCCAAACTCTACGGACTCGAGGCTGCTGTGTATCAGGTGAAGATCTCCATGCAGCAAAAGCCCTACCGTTCGGCCATCATGCGCACCTTTGGTGCTACGGTGGAAGGCTCTCCCTCGATGAGCACCCGGGCCGGTAAAGACATCATCACCCGCGAGCCCAACCATCCCGGATCGCTCGGAACGGCCATCAGTGAGGCCATCGAACTGGCTACCACAACGCCCAACTGTAAGTACACACTTGGTTCGGTGCTCAACCATGTGGCTCTCCACCAAACGGTGATTGGTCTTGAAGCCGAGAAACAAATGGAGATGGCGGGTGAATATCCCGATGAGGTGATCGCTTGTTTTGGTGGCGGAAGCAACTTCGGCGGACTCGCTTTTCCTTTCATGCGCCACAACATTCTTGATGGCAAGAAGACCACCTTTGTCGCCGCCGAACCCTCAAGCTGTCCCAAACTCACCCGCGGCAAGTTCGAGTATGACTTCGGTGACGAGGCCGGCTACACGCCGTTGCTGCCCATGTACACCCTGGGGCACGACTTCAAACCAGCTAACATCCACGCCGGCGGACTGCGCTACCACGGTGCGGGCATGATCATCTCCCAGCTCATCCGCGACGGCTACATGCACGGCGTTGACATTCCGCAACTTGAGACCTTCGAGTCGGGTATGCTTTTTGCCCGCACCGAGGGCATCATTCCTGCTCCGGAGAGCTGTCATGCCATTGCCGCTGCCATCCGTTCGGCCCGGCAGGCCAAGGAGGCTGGAGAGGAAAAGGTGATTCTCTTCTGTCTTAGCGGACACGGACTCATCGATATGACGGCCTACGAAAACTACATCAACGGCGACCTGCGCAACTACACCATCTCGGATGACGACATAGAGAAGTCGCTCCGGAACGTTCCGCAAGTGGAAATTTAACCTTCATCGCCTCTTACATCGTCCCCGCACCGGTTCTGCAAGGTGTGGGGATTTTTATTACAAAGTGTTGTGCCCGAACACATTAACGAGCATGAAAATAATACAAAATGTGCCCGTTCACAATGTTAAAAGATGTTTTGAGTTAAGAAACTTCACCGGAAAATTTACTATATTTGTATTATTCAAAATAATGATACGGCAGCTGTGAAGCTCCTTGGTAATCATCATCTTTTACTTTGCAAGCGCCCCGGCAGCAACTGTCGGGGCGCGCAAAGAAGAAGAGACAAAAGGCTTGTTGACTTTAAGGGTCTGCCATGCGATGACTCAACCTTTGAAAAAGACACAACATTGAAAAACCACAAACTGTGAAAAGGCTAATAATAAAAACTCTGACATTTGGTACAAGACGACAAAAACAATCACATTGGCGAAGACAGGTATACAAGCGAATGGGGTTACAGTTTTGCCCGTAAAACCAAACTGGAAAGAACCGGCGCTCCAATTTTCTATAAACGAATATGACATGAACAAGAAGTTATGAACCAAGACCCCCACCCCCTAAAAGGGGCTTCCCTCCCTGCAAAGAGAGGGGCGCAAGCCCTCTAAGTTAAGGGGCGGGGGGCTTTAACGAGGGTGACAATGCCATATATAGCATGAAACTTACTAAAGTTACGAAAAAGTCTTACATGAATTTTCATAGCATCCGTCCTCCTGTCCATTCTCATTCGCCTCATCGTCCCAATCCGTTTCATTGATTTCCCCCCCCCGGCCCAAACGACTTTGCAAAACGGCCACAGTCAGAAGCTCGCTTGGGCCAAACGAGAACCTCAAAGAGGCTCTTTTAGAAAGCTGTTTGGGCCGGAAAAGCCCCCTCTAAGTGGTGGCGGGGCTCTCAGTGGTTTGGAGAGATCAAAAAAAGGAAGCACTTCCGCGCTCCCTTGCCAATGCAAAGATACACCAAAAATAAGCGAAATGCAAACAGCAGTCGAATTTTCTTGACAACAGAAAGAGAAATCAGAAAGCATTCGGGGACTTCCCCTCAAGCCCTAAAGGCCGGAATGAGTCTGCCATCTACGCTATATGCTCTATCCTGTCGAGTATTCCCACAGCCACTTCAATGGTCGGCACGTTGGAGACACTCATGAGCCGGCGGTTGTTCTTCTCCTTGAGTTTGGCGCGACGCACATCCTGCGTGGCGTAGGTGATGACCTGCGAGAAGGCATGGCTCTGATAGAACGGACTGTTCACGTTGCCGACAAACTGCATCTGCATCATGCCCTGACGCAGGATGATCTTCTCGCAGCCGAGTCGTTTGCCGAGCCGGCGCAGCCGCACCACGTGCATGAGTTCCTCCCCCTCGTGGGGCACGGGTCCGAAACGGTCGACCAGCCGTTGCCGATAGGCGGCCAGTTCGCGATCGTCTTCTATCTTGTCGAGCTCGCGATAGAGCAACATGCGTTCGCTGCTGCCGGGCACGTAGGTGTCGGGGAAATACATCTCAAGGTCGCTCTCCACGGCACAGTCGTCCACAAAATCGTCACCGCTAAGGCGGTTGCCCTGCGCCATCTCCTCGGCATAGATATCTTGGAACTCCTCGTTTTTCAGTTCGGTGACCGCCTGCGAAAGGATTTTCTGGTAGGTCTCGTACCCCAGGTCTTCCATGAATCCGCTCTGTTCGGCTCCCAAAAGATTACCCGCACCGCGGATGTCGAGGTCTTGCATGGCCAAATTGAATCCACTTCCAAGGCCCGAAAAGTTCTCCAGCGCCTCCAGCCGGCGGCGTGCCTCGGGCGTGAGCACACTCTTGGGGGGAGCCAGCAGATAGCAGAAAGCCTTGCGGTTGCTGCGCCCCACGCGCCCACGCATCTGGTGCAGATCGCTCAATCCGAAACGATGGGCATCGTTGATGATGATGGTATTGGCATTGGAAATGTCGATGCCGTTTTCCACAATGGTGGTGGAGAGAAGCACATCGTAGTCGTAGTTTATGAATCCCATGATGATCTGTTCGAGCTCCTCGGGCTTCATCTGACCGTGGCCGATGGCAATGCGGCAGTCGGGCACATATTTTTTGATGAGTGCGGCTATCTCGGGCAGGTTGCTGATGCGGTCGTTCACGAAATACACCTGCCCGTTGCGGCTCATCTCGAAGTTGATGGCATCGGCGATGACTTCATGCCCATACGAGGCCAGTTCGGTGTGTATGGGATAGCGGTTGGGCGGCGGCGTGCGGATGATGCTCATGTCGCGCGCCCCCATGAGGGAGAATTGGAGCGTGCGCGGAATGGGGGTGGCCGACATGGTGAGTGTGTCGACATTCACCTTCAGCTTGCGGAGCTTTTCTTTTGTGGACACACCAAATTTCTGCTCTTCGTCGATGATGAGCAGACCGAGGTCATGCCATTTCACGGCCTTGCCGATGAGTTTGTGTGTGCCGATGAGAATATCGATCTTCCCCTCGGCCAAGTCGGCGAGCACTTGCTTGGTCTCTTTTGCACTGCGGGCCCGGGAGAGGTATTCCACCCTCACGGGCAGTCCTTTGAGACGGCTGTTGAAAGTCTGGTAGTGCTGGAAAGCCAACACCGTGGTGGGCACGAGCACGGCCACCTGCTTGGAGTCGCAGGCAGCCTTGAAGGCCGCTCGGATGGCCACCTCGGTCTTGCCGAAGCCCACATCTCCGCACACGAGTCGGTCCATAGGGCGTCCGCTTTCCATGTCGCTCTTCACGTCTTGCGTGGCTTTATTTTGGTCGGGCGTGTCTTCGTAGAGGAAAGAGGCCTCAAGCTCGTGTTGCAGATAGCTGTCAGCACTGTAGGCAAAGCCCTTCTCCCTGCGCCTGCGGGCATAGAGTTTGATGAGGTCGCGGGCGATGTCTTTGATCTTCTTCTTGGTGCGCTCCTTCAGTCGGTCCCAAGCCCCCGTACCGAGTGTGGAGAGCCGGGGGGGCTCGCCGGTGTCTTGCCGGCGGTATTTGCTTATCTTGTAGAGCGAGTGGATGGAGACATCCACCTTGTCGTTGTTCTGGTAGATGATGCGGATCATCTCCTGATAGCTGCCTCCTGTAGGCACCCGGACGAGTCCGCCAAACTTGCCGATGCCGAAATCTACATGCACGATGTAGTCGCCGGGCTCCATCTCCTGCAACTCCTTCATCGTGAGAGCCATCTTGCCGGCTCGTGCAGCGTCGCTGCGTAGGTTGTATTTGTGGAAACGGTCGAATATCTGATGGTCGGTAAAGAAGCAGAGTTTCAGGGCATCGTCGGTGAATCCCTCGTGAAGCGTGCGGTTGATGCCTTCGAAAGTCACCCCGTATTTCTTTAGTTCGTCGCCGCCGAAGATGTCTTGCAAACGGGCTATCTGCTTCTCGCTGTCGGCCAGAATGTAGAGCTTATAGCCCTTGAGCAGATAGTCTTCGAGGGTCTGGGCGAGCAGATGGAAGTTTTTGTGGAATAAAGGTTGGGGGGTGATGTGGAAAGTCAGGACAGCCTCGCTGCCAGATGGCGTGGAACGGATGTCGGCAGCGGCATCGTCCGACTTGGCATTGGGGCCGAACTCCACGCGCTTGCGGCCTGCCACGCCACGGTCAAAGAGCGTGGCAGTACAGAGGTTGGCCTCTTTGCGCAGGTCACGGGCTATCTGCGCCTGCTCCATCTCGGTGGCCCCCTCCATGCGCTCGGCAAGGGCCTGCGAGGAGAATCCCTCATCGTAGATACTTGCTATCCGGTCGTGGACAAACGTAAAGTCTTTCATCACAAGTAGGGCATCGGCGGGCAGGAAGTCCAAAAAGGGCATCTTGTCGCTTGAAAGTCCGGCCAGTTCGGGCACGATTTCCACCTCCGTCTTCTTATCTTTCGAGAGCTGGTCTTCCACCTCGAAAGTGCGTATCGTGTCTATCTCGTCACCGAAGAAGTCGATGCGGAAAGGGTATTCACAGCTGTAGGAATAGATGTCGAGAATGCTTCCGCGCACGGCAAACTGCCCGGGCTCATACACGTAGTCGGTCTCTTGAAAGCCCAGTTCGCGCAGCCGTTTCTCCAAGCTTGGCAGATCTACGGTCTGCCCGGTCTTGAGACGCACAAGCTGCGTGTCAAGATTCTGCTGTGTCACCACCAGTTCGGCGAGTGCCTCGGGATGGGTCACGATGAAGAGTGTGGAGGGATTGGGAGCCGTAGCCGACCGGGCGGCTTCACCGGCAGAGGAAATGCGGGCCAGCACTTCGGTGCGCAGAATCTCATTGGCGGCATCGCGCTGACCGTATTTCACGGCCCGTTTATAGCTCGACGGGAAGAAGAACACCTGCTCCTGTCCCATGAGCTGAGTGAGGTCGTGATAGAAATAGCCGGCCTCATCGGCTTCGTCAAGGATAAAGAGAACGACGCGTGCCAAACGGTCGGCTAAAGAAGAAAAGAGCATGGGGGCCGAAGAGGCCAACAGCCCTTGCAGGAAAACGGTCTTTACCGACTTGTCTTCCAGTGTTTGAAAGAGTGCCTTCGCCTGTGGCGAGGGGGCATACAATCTTTTTACGTCCTGTATATTCATTTAATTTTCGGATACTTCCGGAACCAGCCGTCAAGGCGTAAGCGCATCACGCCGAAGAAGGCTTCGCCGAAAATGCCTCCACTCATTTTGCTGACGCCCTCTCGACGATTGACGAAAATGACGGGCACTTCCTTTATCTTGAAGCCCATCTTGTAGGCTGTGTATTTCATTTCGATTTGGAAACCATAGCCCTTGAAGCGTATCTCGTCGAGGGGGATGGAGTCCAGTACACGCCGCTTGTAGCATTTGAAGCCGGCCGTGGTGTCGTGTACTTGAAAACCGGTGACGAAGCGCACGTATTTGGAGGCGAAATAGCTCATCAGTACGCGCCCGATGGGCCAGTTGACGACATTCACACCGCTCACGTAGCGCGAGCCGATAGCGAGGTCGAAGCCTTCGTTGTGGCAGGGGCCGCAGGGGCGGGGGGGGGGGGGGGTCTTCAGAC